>Ga0209272_10000027_pt1 | contig 262196 bp, 212 predicted proteins | sample tdDd002_FD_187125 | JGI IMG/M metagenome (GOLD analysis project Ga0209272, IMG submission 187125) | Marine sediment microbial communities from the Atlantic coast under amendment with organic carbon and nitrate - tdDd00.2 (SPAdes)... | ecosystem: Environmental > Aquatic > Marine > Coastal >...
ATGATCAGGCCTTATTGAAGCTGCTCTATTTAATCAATAAGAAAGTGACACAAAAATGGAGCATGCCAATCAGAAATTGGAAGGCTGCATATTCTCAGTTGGCTATTCTTTATGAAGAAAGAATTGAGATGAAATGAACAATTTTTCTTTTCCCAAAATCCTGTAGATGGGTAGAGGATCTTGAGAAAAGAAAAATTTAGAGGTGACACAGTTTATTGAATAGACCCGTATTACAATCACTTGCCCTAACTTTTAATCTTGGATACATTAAAATTTATTTGTTCATTTAGGGAGTCGTAATTAATCCGGTGACTTATCAGTTGTCAACTTACATAAACCTTTTGTACTGCTTGTACAATTGGTAAATATGAATAAGCCACCGGATACTTTTAGTTTCTTTCAATGGGTGATCTTATGAATCTGCCTGTTTCAAGTAATAAGATTTCGCTATACATCATACTTATTTATAACTTACAAAAACTGTAAAGTACAATACAAGCGGAAATATATATGTGGGATATATTTAGGTTCATTTAAAGAACCTTACAAAAGGTTTATCGGTTGCCCGATTTGTAAGAAGACAATATAAAGGTAAACAAAATAAATGTACAATAACAAAAAAAATGATAGATTGTTGAAATAAATTTTAAAATAACTTAATCCAATGGAGAGAATTAAATAATACATAAGGCATTCGAAAGGGATGGCAAACAAAAGGCCTGAGAAATTTCAAGAGCTTTATAATTGTTGTAGGAATACACTTCATCAGCGCAAATCATATCCATCATCAACATCTGTGTCTAATCCTTTTAGATCTTTATGAATCTACTTCCTTTCGACTATTCGACTTTTCTACTATTTTACCATTCTACTTTTCCAGACTATTCGACTTTTCTACCTTTTTATTTTTCGTTTTCCTTTAAAAAGAATAAAGCCCCAAAGATGAATTCCTTGAGGCTTTTATTATTGAATATTTATTTCTTTAGAAACAAAAATCCAAAACTTTAGCGGCATTTTCCTGGTCACCATTCTCTAAAAGGTCCTGGGCCATTTTAATCAATTGATTGTCTGCCGCTCCATTTTTAATAGCTTCCGCTATTTCCTTTGGCAAGTTTTCCATTGTAGTAAGTGTTTTAAAAAAGTAGTGTTATGCAAATGTATAAAAATAATTTATATTGTCAATCTGTCAAATGTGTCAACTTATATTTTTAATGGTAAAATAATGCCATTTCATTATCGAAAACGTTTGATTCGTCTATAGGTAGTCAAAATGTCCCACAGTCCAGTAGTCGAATTGTCCGACTGTTGAATGGCAGGAAACACTTTCTCCTTTCTGTATTTTCTTCCGTAGCATGTGAACGATCTTCGTTAATCAAGGGTATGTATTTGCGACGATATTTGCATGAACCATATACTTTCTCCTTTCTCCTTTCTCCTTTCTCCTTGGGTTTTGGAATTTACTGCTGATGTTCACTACTTCCTGAACTTTTCTACGATTCTACCTTTCGACTATTCGACTTTTCCAGACTCTTTCACTCTTCCAGACATTACGACTTTAGGTTTCTTCCGTCGCATGTGAACGATCTTCATTAATCAAAGGAATGTAGTTGCGACGATATTTGAATTTACCATATATACCTTGGGCTACATTCGCTTTGCTCATTTACCCAAGGCTATAAAGATTACGCCCCTCCGGGGCTATCCTTTGAGCTCTTCGTGAATCTCCTTCCTTTCTACCATTCTACTATTTTACTATTCTGCTTTTCCAGACTCTTTGACTCTTCCAGACATTACGACTTTAGGCTTCTTCCGTCGCATGTGAACGATCTTCATTAATCAAGAGTATGTATTTGCGACGATATTTGAATTTACCATATATACTTGGGCTACATTCGCTTTGCTCATTTACCCAAGGCTATAAATATTACGCCCCTCTGGGGCTACCCTTTGAGTCTTATGGACTCAATTCTTTCTGAACTTTTCTACGATTCTACCTTTCGACTATTCGACTATTCGACTTTTCAACTGTTCGACAGCAAGAACAAAAGAGGTACAGCCCTATGTACTTCTTGTAATTATTCATTGCTCATTATTAATTACCAATTGTCATTTCCACTTTTTGCCTTTTTATTATCAAAACTTAAAATTAATATGTTATATTTATGCTTTGATTAAGGTAAGCCCCCTTAAGTTTTTATTCTTAATCAACTCAATTATTACAACTTAAACCCCTTCAAATAAAATTTAACAATGAAGAAACATCGTATTCTTATCGTTGATGACATTCCTGAAAACATAAAAGTTTTACAAGCAATCCTTTCTGATTCTTCTTATGAAATTCAATATGCACTGAATGGTAAAGATGCTTTAATGCTTTGTGTAGCGGATAGTTTTGATTTGATATTGCTGGATATCATGATGCCTGAAATGGATGGATATGAAGTTTGCAAATATCTTAAATCAAAAGATAAAACCAAGGATATTCCAATCATTTACCTTACTGCTAAGGTAGATAGCGAGGACATTGTAAAAGGATTTGAAACGGGTGCACAGGATTATGTCACAAAGCCATTTAATCCTCAAGAGTTGATTGCTCGCGTAAATACACATCTCGAACTGAAGCATAAGAATGAATCTTTAAAGTTCATGAATTTGCAATTGGAAGAGCGTGTAGCTGCTCGAACCATGGAGTTGCAAGAGACGAATGGTGAATTAAAAGAGGCAAACCTTCAGTTGGCAAAATTGGAAGATGCCAAGAACGATTTCCTTTCTTTAATGTCAACCGAATTGCGTGAACCATTAAATGGGATTGTTGGATTTGCGGATATGTTGGAGTTTTCCATCAAGAACAAAACCAACTTGAAATATGTTCGCTTTATCAAGCAAGCTGTTGAAAAGTTGATTGGCGTTTCGGATATTGCCTTACTACTTTCTGCCTTACGATTCGAACGTTATGAGATGAAAGTGCAAGGATTGCCGGTATATGAAATCGTAAAAAACAGTTCCGATAAACTGAGAGGCCTGATTACCGAACGCAAGGTCAAATTGAAGATTGATATACCTAAAAACTACATCATTCGCGGTGACGAGCGTTTGTTATTGGTTTGCATGGAGAAAATCATTGAGAATGCTATAACCAATGCACCATCACGTTCCGAAGTATATGTAGGAGCCGAATTGATGGGCCAAAAAATTAAGGTGTTTGTAAAGGATGCGGGAACTCATTTTGCCGCGGGAGAGGTGAATTACACCTTCCGTTTCTTCGATTTGGAGAAAAACGAACGTACCGAAGAGTTCAAAAGATTTTCACCAGGATTGGTAGCCGTTAAATTGGTAATGGACCTTCACAAAGCCAAAGTAGATGTTGAAAACCTAAAAGAGGGTGGGGTTTGTGTTTCATTCCTACTTCCTGAGTATTAAAAGTTCTTAATAGTCAAATAGTCACAAAAGTCAAGCAGTCACACAGTTGAATGGTTGACTTTTGACAAATAATATTGGAGAAAAGCACAAATAGGTTTATTTATTATCTAATTGTGCTTTTCTTATTATTTTAGGTATTTCATCATATTATATATGCTTCCTGATAAAAGGCGTGATTTAAATTCTAATTCTCGACTTTGATCTGAAGACATATAATGTAAATCAGATGCCAAATAGCTCATACTTCGTACTTCACCGCAGGAAGCTTTTGCAATGTCGAAGAATCTATAAAACTCTTTATCCGAACTTCTCTCAAATCCTTCTGCGATATTATTCATTATGGATATTGCTGCACGTTGCATTTGATTTGTAAAACTCTTATCATTGATATTGTTACAATAGGCATAGACCAATTGAACTAAAGATCTGGCATCTTTCCAGATAAGTAAATCTTCAAACTGTTTAATTGTTGCCATTCTTTAATAATTTTAACTTATTCGACTATTTGACTGTGTGGCTATTTGACTGTGTGACTATTCGGCTGTGTGACTATTCAACTGTGTGACTGTTTAGACTGATCGACATTTAAATTTTCTTCAAAACCAACTTCGCCTTATCAGCTCTCACCACTGCTTTTTTGTAATTTCTTAAATCATCATATCGTTCCGCTGGTAAATCAAACTTTTTGTATTCTACCTTTCTGATATAAGTCACTTTGTTGCCATCTTGTTTGGCTTCGCTATAGTAGTTGCCAAAATCCGATTCAATTGCTTTCTTCTCTGGAATACTTTCCATTTCATAACCATCTGGTAGCGTAAACTGTATGCTATCGGTATCGCAATATTCACGCTTATAATAGATGCCTGTTTTGCGATTCCTAACTTTTTTAGGTGCTTTACTGGTTCTGTTGATCAAATTAAGAGGAATGAATAAGCGATCACCCGATTGGGAAGCATAGTTTCTGATGTCAAGCTCAAGCTTCAATACAGAACTTGGAATTCTAGTTAATTCCTTGGATACTTCATGCTTATTGATTTTAAAATCAGGAAGCTCCAAGTCGCTATAGATCTTCTTTTTCTGATCTTCAGGGCTTAGGTGAGAAAGTCCAGCCAGATATGAATACTGCAAACCCCGGCACTCTTCTGTAATGTTTGCAGTAGCGGTACCATCTGCATTAATAATGATTTCCCCACTTTTATTTTGGGTATTATCTTCCATTTTATATACTGGTGTTCGAACCAAATGTCCACCGTTTTCATTAATGGCAAGTACTGTTCTGTCATCAGTACTCGAACTTAAAAATCCACACGGACTAAATTTATTGGTACATTCCAGCCAAACCGTATCCTTTTGTAGAGGAACCATTAGTATGATGTGGTTTCCAAAGTTTTTAACGAAAGTGGTATCAAGATCACGTCGTTTATTTGCTGATGTGATAATGGTATAGTAGGATGGGATATCAATTACTTTAAGAAGGGTCTTCATGTAATTCGATAAAGCTTTACAATCACCGTAAGATTTATCCTGAACATCTTGAGCAGGAAATGGCTGCTGGCTTCCAATACCAACCTGAATACTAACATAGCGGGTTTTATTTTGTAAGTATTCATAAAGGGTTTTCACCTTCTCATATTCGGTCTTGCAATCTTTTACCATTTCTTTTATTTCAGTTATGGTATTTTCATCCAGAACATCTCTCCCTTGGTTTAGTTTAGAGAACCATTTTGCCAATTCGTTCCATGAGCTTGTATTCCCATCAATTTTATCGTACTGAAATTTTGTAGGAGCACAAATTAACAATGGTCCTCGCATTGAGTAAGGCGAAGCATAGGGTTCATACTTGTATGCTTTTAGATTGCTTGCTTTCCAATAATGAATGGTTTTACCTTTGATATTTTTTACTTCAGGTTCAATTGTAGAACCGTAAAGTTTGTGTTTGAAACAAGATGGATCACTGGTTATAATTTTATAGGTACTTGCTTGTACCGAACATCTGTAACCATCGTAAGGATACCAACCAGCAATGCTTGTGTATTCGTTTAATGTTTGATTGTATGAATATACAATGGTGTAAGGATAATTCTTTTGAACGGTTTCATATTGTTTTACCCTGTTATCAGAAAACATCGATTCACCAGAAGCACTATAGTCATTAATTTCGGAGGATTTTACCTTCTCGATTAGCATTCCTTCTGCATCATATATCACAATTTGTAAATTGCTTAAAGGCATCGATTTGTCGTAGGAGGCAAGCACCTCAGCATATTCATCGCCAGACTCATTCAGGATGGTTATGGCTCTGTTGTACGAGTATTTTAAATTATAGATCGAATTGATTTCAACAATCGTCTCATCAAGTCTGATTACGGCATCTGCATTTTCTTTTAGTTCTTCTGGTATTTCACTTACAGGAAAAACAGGCATTTTTTTTGCCGATAGTTGATGTGTACATAGAAATGTCAGGAGCAACAAATAAATGTATCGAACTTTCATAGTATTGATTAAGATTTTAAAAATATCATATATTAACAATGAACGGCAAGCAAAGATCAATGGACAGATTTTATAGAAGAGGTAAAACAACTGGTAACCTTCTCCTAAAAGCAGATCGTCGATAAACGATTAGCACTCCATAAATTCTTTGCTCTACTGTTCATCATTTCATTAATAATTCAGCAATTGTAAATGGAAACTCTACATTCTTTTAAGAACCAACATTTCTGCATGTTTGGCTACAATCAGGTTGTAAAATTCTTTTAGGTTAGGATATTCATTAAACAAGAATGTTCGTTTGTTAATTTTAAATCTGCTAACCACCATGATTTTATTCCCATTCTGACTTGCCGAATACATAAATTGACCTGATTTTTCAGGAAGATTGATTCTTGCAGGAGCAGGCTTGCTCTCTAATGTATAACCATCAGGAACGGTAAGTTCGAGCATATAAGTTCTGTCGATAGGATAAGTAAAATCAACAGGATATTTTCTTTCTTCCAGGGTAAAAGGATTCTCTTCAATTTTATTCACGATAAATGGGTTGAAATAGATAAGATCATTTACGCTTTCCATTTCTTCCGTCATTTCAACTTCCATTTTTGAGATAATATTTTTTTCTACCTCCTTAAGGTTATTGATTTCAACACTTTCTACATCTATAAGCTTATAGGCTTCATCCATGGTTTCACGCAATTCCTCTTCACTTTTATCTTGAATGGCATCTCTAAATTGTAAAGCAGTAAAACCGTTTAGCGATAAATCCAGATTACCGGAAACTACGCCATCTTCATCAAGCTTTAGTTTTGCAATGGTTGCTGATTTTGAAATACTACTTGACTTGATATCTACAAAGAATGATCCCTGGCTACTAATCAATCTTCCTTTGTCATTGATACAACGCTCAGGAAGGAGATTACATGGGCAGTTGGCATCGGTAGCATCCAGATAAATTCTGTTTTCACCAACTTTACAACTTGCGATTACATAGTTAAACTTGGATTGACTAGGAGAGAATAAACTCAATAAACCATTACCTCTTGTGCTAAGAATTACCGGGTCAGCCTTAATGCCTAATTTATTTAGCAGAACTACTAACATTAAATTGATATCAGCAACATTTCCTTTTTTTTCTTTAAATGCAGAGCGTAAAGAGGAAGTAGTATATTTACCATAGTAATCGTCCCATTTCATATTGGATTTAATGTAATTGAAGGCAGTCAGAATCTTTTCTTCATCCGATTCTGTTTTGCTGGTAATTTCAGCAACCACATCTTTCAAAAATCCACCTGTTTTTAACTGGTGACCAAAACGTTCACTTTCCATTAGCGATTTATTAATCTTATCCCAGTTGCCAGTTAAATCCTTGTAAACACCGTAAAAGTTTTTAGTTCCGGCAATTTCAAATTCAATAGCCGACATGTAATTTTTTCTGGAAGTTGTATAAGGTTCTTTTTTGAAAGCAGGTACATCTTTAATGACGAATCGATATTGATCTATGGTAAAAGTTTTACCACTGTTAAAAGTTCCATTCCCATAATTGTGCTCGTTAATGTCAAAGCTTAAATATCCTTTTGCATTTTTTTTGTAGTCAAAGTATTCAGGTAGGTTAACTCTAAATTCACTCCAAATGGTTGGAATACTGCGTTGAAAATACCAGGGACCGATATTCCAGGGAATATCAGATGTCATTTGATACATGAATTCAACTACAGAGCCTGGTTTAACATTCTCACATGCCAATTTATAGGTGTAAACATCGTCAGAAGATTTTTCAAGAATTCTATCTTTGGCGCTAACTTTGGTTTTTACAATTTTTCCATTTTCCAAATTGTAAGTACACGCCTTAACTGATCCTACATTAGATCGGGTTTTATCAAACGAAAATTCAAGATCAGCGTAATCCAGACCTTCATCTTTTAATATTTTTATTCTGATAATTCTTGTGTAATTGTATTGGAAGCCATCGGTGCTCGACATATATGGGATTTCACTTACTCCGTAATCACACAAGTAAACAGCTACGGCTGTGCTGTCTTTTTCATAGGTCTGCATTTTTAGTTCATCAATGCTTACCTTTCCGAATTTAATAGGAGCCTTAGCTGCAAAACTTAAATTATTAATAAAAAGAATTGTTAATCCCAGAACGATAGTTCTAAGAATCGTAAAGTTTTTCATAGATAAATTGGTTTAGTTTACAATCCGGATAATATAGTAAACTAAAACTTAAGAATGAATATATATTAATCTGATTTATTTCAGTTAATTAAAAGTATATTGGAATTGTATTGGTGTGAACTGTCTTTCTGTTTGTAATTCAATAAAATTTAATTGTTTCGAACAGGAAGGACTGAAGAGTTCAATAGTTGTGTAGATTGTACTGTTTAGTTTGCATACTTTATCTGTAATGATTAATAACTCGCAGTAAATGTCAATTAACCAATCATGATTTAATTCAGGTAATAGAATTATTGTTTACAATTGCAGTGAGACAAAAAGTATTTCTTAAGGTTCTTTTCTTTTAGGAATTGAAGTACCTTTTTGCCATAGGTAGTGAAGTAGCAATGATCTCTCAGGAACTCAAGATTCTTATCGCACCAATATTGTTTTGGTATTTCTGTTGATGTCACAGTTTCCAGTTCCTTTCTTAAAGAAAAACTCCTGGATTCATAATCATCTAAGCTGAGGTGATACATGTCAGCATCGCAAAGAATTTTTTCAAGATCATTTTTAGGTTGAGGAGGATAGTGCGTAGCTAATATGCAGTTGATAACCTTATTAACTTTGGAAGCAGGGTAATGTATTTTGCTTAAGAACTCTTTTGCAATTTTAGTTCCTGCCTTTTCGTGTCCAAAGTAAGTAACAGCATGACCTGCATCGTGAAACCATGCAGCAATAATTACAATTTCTGTATTGCTTGCCGAAAGACCTGATTTTTTTGCTATTTCTTTACATGCCTCTACAACCTCTTTGGTATGTTTTAGGTTGTGGTAGCATAGGTTTTCGGGCAAGTCACAAAGTAAATCTGTAACAAACTCTTCAACTTTTAATATGTAGTTTTTACTAATGTACATTTATTGCTTAATTCCGCAGCGAAATAAGTTATGAATGAGCAAACAAAAAAATGTTTTCTATTAAAAGATGTTATTCTTTGTTAATCCGTAAAAAAAATGTCGTTTGATAAATGAATTGACATTTTGTGAGTTTTGTTTTATAAATCCTGAACGATTTCGTTTAAGAATCTATTTAGTGGATACAATGCTTTAAAGGTATTGTCAATTTCATTTACAAATTGATCAGAATTTACGATTGGATCATCAATCATTTTGGCAACAGCGTAGTGTTTGTAATTAAGTAAGTCAATATGTGTAAATTCTTTTGGAAATCCTCTTGGAGCTGTTTTTAGTTTTTCTCCATACAATTCCGGAAAGTGCTTTTGAAACTCAGGATTCTCAATAATTCCCTTAAATTCTTCAGGGTGATGAAAGATTTCTGTTCGAATGGCTTTTAGAACATTTGAGGCCGGCATATAGCATCCTCCGCCCAGGAAACATTGTTCAGGCTCGATATGGATGTAATAGCCACCATAACGACTCTTTCTTCCATTTTTGGCTATAAAAGCCCCAAAGTTCGTTTTGTAAGGCCTTTTGTCTGTTGAAAAGCGAACGTCTCTGAATATTCTAAACAGGCAATCTTTTGCGCTTAAACCAGAAACACTTGGATCAAAAGTTTTGATTTGTTCTATGCTCAATTCAATGAAAAGTTGAAAATCCTTTTTTGCTAGCTCATACCTTTTTTTGTTGGCATGAAACCATTCTCTATTGTTATTCTCTCTGAGCTCTAAAAGAAAATCAAATACAGATTTTTTAAGCATTTTAATACGGTTTAGAATGTAATTACTTTATGGCCTTCTTGCAGGTATTGGGTTAATGGTTTTCCCATATACTTTACCTCAATACCAATTTCCGAAAGTTTATCCGAAACTTTATACATATCAGCGCAAGCCTTACAAGCATATACATTTACTCCCACCTCTTTCATTTTCAGAATGTATTCTTGCAAGTCTTTGTCTTCGCTAAGAAGTTTAGACGATGGTCCCCAAATTATAAAATTTATTTCGTCCCACCATCCGAATTTTGCAGCATTATAGGCATACATGAAAACCATTTTTTCCGCTACTTCTTTATCAGCAGATGTCCAAACTACTGCTAGTTTATTGTCTTGATTCATTTTAATATTTGAGGATTGGGAAAGACTATTCTTTGCACAACAATTTACAAATGAATTTGTATTGAAAAAAACTGTCAATACTAAAACCAATAAAATCTTATTCATGGATGATTAAATTTATTTAATAAATCAAAAAAAACAGTTCAAATAAAAAAAAGAGTTATTTAAAAAATACACTGATTAATTAAATAGGAAAATAGGCATTATATGGATTAAATAAAAATACTTATCAAAAAAGTATAACTTATTTATGGTACTTTCCGTTATAAGGGTGAATAATAAGTAATTTTAAAGTAAAAATAGAATGTGGAAGCTAGTTCGGGTATTAATTCTTCTCATTTTAATTATTCCAGTGATTTCGTGGATTGTATGGAAAAGTGAAAAAGAGATACCAATAAATTTACTTGTAATTGATAAAACAACTCCGGAAAAGAATTTCTCGGAGCACTTGTCTTTTTTCTGGGTAGCTAATCAAAGTAAATGGGTTAAGCCTACCGGAGATGAGTATGATTATGCGAAAGATTTTCTAGGTTTTCATCCTGATGAGAACGGGCAGTATGTAATAAAGGATTTAAAAGTATATGGTAGGGAAAGTAGTGCAAAACTTGCTGATTCATTAGATGTAGTATTTTTTGCGGATACATATGGTATTTACAATTCCAATTGGAAAGATCATCCAGATTATGGCAAAGATACCATCTCACTTTTTTATGGAGGACTGCAGGCCGAGGAATTTAATCTGCTTCGGGAATTAAAAAGAAAGGGAAAAACCATAATTGCCGAATTTAACCTGTTTGCTTCTCCTACATCTCCAGTAATTCGAAAACAAACCGAACAGCTTTTAGGTATAAAATGGAGTGGTTGGGTTGGTAAATATTATCAAACTTTGGATACATTAATGGATTCGGAAATTCCAAAGTGGGTGCCTGATTTATATCGTAAAAATTACAATTCAGAATATCAATTCCGAAAAGGAGGAATTGTTTTGGTTAATAACCAGGAGCAGATTATCATTCTGGAGCAGGACGAACATTTGAATGATAGATTTCCAATTCTAAAATCGTCCCTAAGTACACAATTGGAATACAATGTGCCAGAGAAAGTTTATTATCCGTTTTGGTTCGATATTAATGCAACAGATGAGCGAAACCATATACTGGCAAATTTTGAGATTGACGTGAATGAAAAAGGAAAGCATTTGTTAGATTCTTTAAAAGTGCCTAATAAGTTTCCCGCTATCATAGAGCACGATAAGGATTATCGATTTCTTTATTTTGCTTGTGATTTTTCAGATAATAAAATGGGGATTTACTCCTCCTATTTCCGTGGAATTGAAAATATCAGTGGTGCTTTTTACAGCCCGAATCAAATTAAAGATAGAAAAATGTTCTTTTGGAAATATTATCGACCATTTATGACGACGGTAATGGATAGTATTAGTGCCAGGCAGGAACGCAAAAAGAAATATTTGGATTAAAATTCTTATAGGATATAACTGAAAAAATTAAATATGACTAAACTTTTATCTCTCTTATTAGTGGTTTCTTATGTATTGGTGTGTTCAGTGAATTTGAACGCCCAGGAAATTGATACGCTTCAGTCAAAGAATTTTTCAGATGAATTTAAGGAAGCGCAAGTGCTTGCTTTTGATGGCAATAGGAAAGAGGCCCGAAAACGTTGTTATAAAATACTAAGAGAGCAGCCAAATTTTCATGATGCCAGAATTCTAATTGGAAGAACATTTGCATGGGATAAAAGATATAATGAAGCAAGAAAGGAATTGCAATTGGTCTTAGATAAAGATTACGATAATAAAGATGCAATATCTGCTTTTATTGATTTGGAAAAGTGGTCTGGAGATCTGTCAAAGGCATTGTTTTATTGTGAATACGGACAATCCTTTTATCCCAGAGAGGAAGATTTCTTAATCAAGAAAATTAAAATTCAGCAAGAAAAAGGATTGGATGCCAAATCTTTGCAAACCATAAATGAGCTGTTGGAAATTAATCCTGGAAATGAAGAGGGAATTAAACTTTTTAAGGCTTATAAATCAGCAACAAGAAAGTATGTCTTAACTGTTAAGCATGATTTTGAACATTTCGAGGAACCTTATGTGAGAAGATGGCATGTGAGTTCGTTTCAAGTTTCAAGAAGAAACGCGTGGGGAAGTCTTATAGGGAAGGTAAATATAGGCGATTTGGTAAAGGCAGGAGAAGGCTTGTGGTCAAATGAAGTTTCTAAGCAGTTTGAAATTGATGCTTATCCACGTATTTCAGCAAGCAACTATATGTACTTGAATTATGGATACTCTCCAGATAATTTGTTTCCAGAGCATAGAGCAGGAGCTGAGTTTTATCAGAAACTACCTGCAAAATTTGAAGCATCAGCTGGTGTCCGTTTTTTGAGATTTGATGGGAGTGATGGCCACAAAAATGTATACATCTACACAGGTTCGGTTGGAAAGTACTACAGAAATTATTGGTTTTCATTGCGAGGATATTTTACTCCAAAGGATAGTGATGTTTCAAGATCAGTGTTTTTTATTACCAGGAGATATTTGCGAGATGCCAAGCAATATATTGGATTGGAGTTGGGAACGGGAACATCTCCGGATGAAGCAAGAGGAAATGTATCGAATTTTGATACTTATAAATATGATAGTTGGAAAGTTCGATTGGGATATCAAGATCAGTTAATTGATAAAAGGTTAACCTATTTGTTGCGTGTTGGTTATGAAAGAGAGGAGTATGAAGTGAGTGAAAAACGACGTATTCTTACTTTCTCAGTGAAATTGTCATATCAATTGTAAATGATGAAGTCTTTACTCATATTGTTGTGTTGTGTTGTTGTAAGTTCTGGTTTATTTGGTTCAAATAATCAGGACAAGGATAAGAGTGTGGCTGGAGATGAAATATTTGGCAGTGAAAAAGTTCATGAGATAAGAATTAACTTTTTGCAATGTTCTGCATGGGATTCCTTGGTAAATCATAAAGATGCTCGCGACTCTTTAAACCTGAATAAGTATTTGCAGGGAAATGTAGAGGTAAATGGAAAGAAACTTTATGCTTGTGGAGTAAGAATAAAAGGAGAGTCGTCCTATGATTTCTATCCAGGAAGGAAGAAATCTTTGAAAATAAATTTTGGGAAGTACATTAAAAAGCAAAAGCTAGATGGTTTAAAAACCATTAATCTGAATAATGCTTTTAAGGATCCCACTTTTATGAGAGAAAAATTATACCTGGATTTTATGAGATCGGAGGGATTGCCTGTTCCAAGATCTACTTACGCAAATGTATATGTAAATGGCGAGTTGTTTGGTTTGTATGTGTTGGTTGAAGAAATCAATAAGGGTTTTGTAAAAAGAAATTTTGGTAACAAGTCTGGTGCATTTTTTAAAGGAGAGCCCAATGCAAGTTTGCTTTATATAGGCGATAATCAGTTGGACTACGAACGATCCTATAAGATAAAATCAGATGATAGAAAAGACTATCAGGTATTGATGGATTTTATTAAAACGCTTGATGACTGTGTTAAAATGGATCAGGATGCTTTAAAATATCTAGAAGAGGTTTTTGATGTTTATGAATGCTTAAAAGTATTTGCAATCACCAGCTTGTTTATGAATGTTGATGCCATGAATTTGTTACATCGTCATAATTACTATTTGTATAAAAGTACTTTAGATTATCAGTTTAAGTGGATTCCTTATGATGGTAATTATGCATTTTGTGCATTTAGTTCAAAGTTTACGATGCATGAGGCAGAGAATTTAAGTGTTTATTTTAGGAATGATAGGTATGAAAATACCTTGATGAAAACTGTTTTTGGGATTAAAAAATACCGTGACTTTTATACAAACTACATAAAGGAGTTACTGAATGAAAAGTTTACAACGGATTATTTAGTGCATAAAATTGATAGGCTTGCCATTACGCTAAGAAAACATGTTTATCAGGATACAATGAAAATGTATAGCAATTCGGAATTTGAGAAGAATCTGATGACGCATTTGGGTGATGAGTTGGATCCGGGAGCATTTATTCCAGGATTAAAGATATTTGCTAAGAAGAGAATTCAAGCAGTAAGGAGAGAGTTAAATATTAAAGTAAAGGACAGAGATTAAATGTTATTATTGGATCAACATATTATTCTATTTAACTTTCAGGAATTGGTGAGTTCCACTCCAGATCTCTTGTTTATTGTCTTCGATTTTTTAGGTAATATAATAGATCGGATACAGGCTTTGATCAATTACGTTTTTGAAAGATTGCCTTATAATGCATTGAATCGGTTGATTGTATACATGATACTGGTTTTCTTTGTATCCTTGATTGTATTGCTGCCAACAATTATAATTTCAAAATTATACTTGGCTTATCAAAAGACAAGGTACAACCAAATTCATGTAAAATATTCTCAGGCCATTATTGCATACCTAATAGGAAGTAAAGAAATCAATGAAATTTGTGATAGAACTAAACTAAAATCAAGTCGTTTTCATCGAAACGTCATGATTGATGTTTTGATGGCAATAGATAAAGCTGAAAATAAGGCTGTTAGTGATAAGATAAGAGCCTTGTATGTGAATTTAAAATTGAATCAGGAATCAATTCGAAAATTGGATAAGTTTTCCTGGAATAAAAAGATTTTCGGAATCCGTGAATTGAGTCACATGAGAATAAAGTCCGAGAATCAGAAAATTATATCTTTTCAGCAGAAAAACAATGATGTATTGAGGATAGAATCACAAATGGGATTAATAAAGCTCTTGCCTTTTGTTCCTTTTGCATTTTTGGATTCGCAAGAGAAACCTTTTACGGTTTGGGAGCAAATTAATGTGTTTGACTTGATACGAAAGAAAAGGATTGAAATTCCTGAGTTTCATTTGTGGCTGGATCATTGGAATGATTCGGTGGTAATGTTCTGTCTGGATATGATTAGGGTATTAAAGCAAAAGCAAGCAGCGCCAAAGGTTTTGGAATTGATAAATCATGACAATGACTTTGTAAAAGGAAAAGTGATTAAAACATTAATTGATCTGGAAAGTTATGAGGCAATTGCAAAGCTCAAGGAAATGTATCATTTGGAAGAGTTGCCAAATCAATTAAATATTCTTAGATCCATTGGACAGTTAAAAATGGATTCGGAAATAAATTTTTTGGAAGATAAACTGAAGAGCGATGAATTTAAGATTAGGATGGAGGCATGTAAATCAATTGCAAAAATTGGAGAAACAGGTGTCGCCAGACTTAATGTTTTATCTGTAAATGCTGATGAAGAATTAAAAGGGATTATCAACCACGTATTAGATCCTAGAATATGAATTACGATGAGTTAATAAGGTTTATTAGTTATTTTTTGGATAAGGTATTCATATCTTATGCATTCTTATTGATATTTAGTTATACAGCACTAAGTATTGTTTCGGGTATTGCCTTAAATTACTATCTGAAGAAGAATAGTTTTGTGGATTATAGTGTAATTCTCGATTCACCTCTAGCTCCGTCGGTTTCAGTTTTGGTCCCAGCCTTTAATGAAGCAAAAACCATTGTTGATAACATTGAGTCAATATATACTATACACTACAATAATTTCGATGTAATTGTTGTAAATGACGGAAGTACGGATAGTACATTCGAAGAGCTACAAAAAGCTTTCAAGTTAGAGCGTGTTTATTTTGCAATAAACCATGAGATAGAAACGAAAGAGGTTCGAGGAGTTTACAAATCGAATCTTGAGACCTATTCAAACCTAATAGTTGTTGACAAAGAGAATGGAGGAAAGGCAGATGCTTTAAATGTAGCGATTAATGTTTCTGATAAGGATTTATTTATGGCTATTGATGCTGATTCGATTTTGGAACCTGATGCAGTATTGAAGCTGGTGAAACCATTTCTTGAAAGAACAGATAGAAGGGTGATTGCAGCAGGAGGTGTTGTTCGTATTGCAAATTCGTGCGTAATTGAAAATGGAAGAATTACAGAGGTTTCTGTGCCAAAGAATTTACTGGCCAGAATGCAGGTTTTGGAATATACCAGATCTTTTTTAATGGGGCGAATGGCTTGGGCCAAATTAGATGGTTTAATTATTATTTCAGGTGCCATGGGAATGTTCGAACGCGATGTGGTGGTACAAAGTGGCGGATATGCTCATACCATTGGTGAGGATATGGAGCTGGTGGTACGAATTCGTCGATACATGTCTGAGCAAAGAGAGAAGTACAAGATAGAATATGTGCCCGATCCTTTGTGTTGGACCGAGGCTCCTTCAGATGTTTCTACTTTTGGACGTCAGAGAAGTAGGTGGACCAGAGGTACCATAGAAACCTTAACCGATCATTCAAAAATTTTCTTTTCACCAAGATATGGAGCTATGGGAATGCTGGGATATCCGTTTTGGTTTTTGTTTGAATGGCTGGCTCCTTTGGTCGAAGTTCTAGGTATCCTCTATGCAATTATTCTATATTTTACTGGAAATCTAAGCTTGAATTTTATTCTGATTACCTTCCTGTTTGTATACACATTTGCCTTGTTTTTTACAACCTGGGCAATTCTCTACGAAGAATTGACTTTCCATAGGTACGAAAAGAAAGGAGATGTATTCCGATTGTGGATTGCAGCTCTTCTTGAACCATTTATATTACACCCGATATCTTTATTTTTCTCAATTAAGGGTAATATTCAATATGCCAGAGGGAACAGAAAGTGGGGTAAAATGGAACGTAAAGGTTTTAAACACAAGCAAAGATCAAAATCAAAGGTTTAACTGCTAGCCAATAAGAATTGATCTATTCTATTTAATAGTTTTTCTGGATTTAAAGGCTTTGGAAAAAAGTCATTACAACCTGCTAATATGGCTAATTTCTTATCATTTTCCGTTGCATAAGCAGTTTGTGCAATAATAGGTGTGTTCTTGAGATACTTTCTGATTTCTTTAGTAGCATCCAGTCCGTTCATTTCAGGCATCTGAATATCCATTAATATCAAGTCTGGTTGATATCCCGATTTGCATAAATTTACAGCCTCTTTGCCATTTTTACTTATCGTGATATTAGCACCGGTATTATCTAGTAATTCCTCCAGAAAGCTAATGTTTATATCCACATCATCCACAATAAGAATTTCCTTTCCATTCCAAGAAAATCTAAGTTGTAGATTATTGTTTTCATTTGGTTCGATTTCTTTTTCTTGTATCGGAATATAGAATTGAAATTTAGAGCCTTTATTTTGATTAGATTCTAGTTCTAATTTTCCATCCATAAGTTCAACAATTCCTTTTGAAATTGGCAAACCTAGCCCAGCTCCTCCAAATTGTCTTGTGTAAACATTTTCTATTTGGCCAAAGCGTTCAAATATGATGTCATGCTTTTCTTCAGGTATTCCTATTCCGGTGTCTTCGACAATGAAATGCAATTTCGATTCGTTTAAGTTCGCACTAATTTTAATGTATCCTTCTTTTGTAAATTTCAGAGAATTATTGATTAGATTGATCAAAACTTGTTTGATCTTGCCAAGATCAGACTCGATTTTATCCAATTCTTTTGGAATGTTACAGAAAAATGAAATTTCCAGATTTTCTTTATGATATTTTGGTTTTTCAATTTTAAATAATGTATCAAGGTCGTTAAAGAGTTTTGAAATCGAAAAAGTACTTTTGATTACTTTTAATTGATTGACTTCTAGATATGATATATCTATGATGTTATTGATGATTTCTAGTAATTGTCTGCCATTTTGATTCAAAATATCGATATACTGTTCTTTCTTGTTTTGCGATAGATTTTCTTTTAATAGTAATTGACTAAAACCTAATATTCCATTCATAGGAGTTCTGATTTCATGACTCATATTAGCAAGAAAGGCTGATTTTAATCGATCACTTTCCTCTGCTTTTTCCAGCGCAGCTTTTAGTTTATTTTCGGCCTGTTTCAGAGGAGAAGTATCCATTAGAAATGCCAGGAATTCGTCATTGTTAAGTTTAACCGCATTAATAAATGCTGGAAAATTCCTGTTCTTAACAGACTTAATCATTACTTCACCTTGAATTTTTCCTGTTTCCAAAAGTTGTTGCATCATCTCAACATTCTTTACAAGTTGTAATGTAGAGAAGAAATCTTTTATATGATAATTAATTTCTTCAGATTCAATAATGTCCAGAAGTTTTAGAAAAGCAGGGTTTGCAAATTTTACTTTGGTGTTTTTATCAAATATTACAAGGCCGTTTGGTGATTCGTTAATATAGGTTCTGAGTTTGTATTCGCTGGAAATTAAAGCTTGTTCGGTCTCTATTCTGTTACTAATATCATTCATCAGCCAAATTTCTTTACCATCGAAACAATAAGCATGAAATTCAACTTGTTTTATTTTTCCTGATTTTGTGGTAATGGAAGTGATTGTTGGATTTTTAAATTTTTCAGATTTATTATTCTTGTAAGTCTGATAAATTATATCTTTCTGATCTTTGTAAAGGGTAGTGAACCAGGAGTTAATGTCTGGAGTTTCTTTATTGGTATATTCGGTTATTTCATGAGCCTTTTTATTGGTAAACAATACATTTCCCTCTACAAGAATTGCTCCCGAAGGTAAGTTTTCTATCACCTCTCTAAAACGCTTTTCAGATTTTATCAACTCCTCATTTTTTAGGCTGATTTTCGCAGTTTGTCTGTCAACAGCCTTTTTTAATTCTTTGTTAAAAATATAAAGGTATAATGAAATGATAACAACAATTGATATGGTTATCATTGATATGATTAGTGCCCACTTTAACCATTTTGGCGTTTTAAATTGTTCTTGCTTGTAAATAAAACCACCTAAATCGTAATTGGTAGAAACCATGCCCATTTGTGCGCAAATTCTTGCTATGTTATCCAGTCTACCCGGATTAATATGACCAATTTCCACATAATCATTTAAAATTAACTTTTGAATTTGCTTTGCTTCAAATTGCAGGTGCTTTTTGCTTTTTTTTACTCCATAGTTATCAATGAGTATATCAATAATTTCATCTTGATTTTTTAATGCATATTCCCAACCTTTTTTTGTGGCTCTAATAAATGCATCAACACGCTTTGGATTATTTTGAATTTCTTTTTCAGTAGTAAATATTCCATCACCATAAAAGTCAATTCCATAACTTTTAGGATAAATAACTGTATAAGCGATTCCTTGCTCATGCAGGAAGTATGGTTCGTTTGTTGAATAGGCATTTAAAACATCGGTTTTACCGGTAATTAAATCATTAATATCATAAGTTGTTGTTAATCGAGATATATTGTCTAAAGGAATTCCCTCTGTGTAAAAAATGGCTAATAGTTCGGGGTCTCTATACTCATCAAGAAGCATGATTCGCTTGTTGATAAGATCATGAGCAGTGTTTATCTCGGATTGTTTTAAGCTGAGGAATATAGATGGCGAACTCTGAAAGATTGAGGCTAGTAACACAATGGGTTTTTTGTTTATGCGTTCGATCAAAATATCATTAGCACTTACGCCGTATTCGGCTTCTCCCTGTAATACAATTTCGACTGCATTAACTGTACCACCTTCTAAAAGTTCTACATCTAAACCTTCATTTTTGTAAAATCCTTTATGTAGAGCAGCGTAATATCCAGCAAATTGAAATTGGTGATAATATTTTAGCTGTAATCTGATTTTATCAAAGTGTGGAGCATTTTTCGGATCGCTGGCTTTAGCATTAACAGCAAGCAAAAAAATAGCAAAGGTTAAAATCAGCTTAAAAGGGAGGAATGGTATTGGCGATTTGTTCATGTTAACAGCATTTAACGTGCTGTCAATAAAGTTACATTTATAGTATGGAGCATCAAAATTTTGAGAAAGAAAAATCCCCGACTTTCAAGAGTCGGGGAGGATTGTTATTTCATTGCCCAATTGATGGACTTGGAATTAACCTGTTCTTTTATTAGTGCTAAATCGTAGCTATTTGGGTTAACCTGAATCTTCTCACCGTTTGGCTTATAGATTTCTATTAAGTTAGCTTCTTCGTTGAAACTTACTAGCTTTTGTAATTCCTTGTCACCATCCTTTAGGCTCCAGCTTGAACTTGTTGGATCATATACCAATTCTGCAAAGTTTCCTTTGTTTGGACCTTTTATTTGTTCGATGTGAAATTTGTTTTTTGTAGCTGTAATTCGGTATTTTTTTCCATCTTTTTTAACGATCTGAACATCTTTTTCACCTTCTTTCATTGCTACAGGATTATCGCCAGACCAAAACTCAATGGTGTTTAAAACTAAACCATCAACCAAAACTGCAACTTCGTAAACCGGAATTACTACAAATGCAAAAAATACCAATGCATTTGTAAATTTATCGCCTACGGTACCATTCCATTCATGAAGGTTTTTAGTCAAACGAAAAGGACCGTAACATCCTGTTTGACCAATACTAAGAGTAAAAAATAGGCAGGCTAATAAGAAAACATTAATCTTTTTCATGTTCATCAATTTAATTTATTACTATATGTATTTACAATTTTATCTTTTGCAAAAGAACGCCAAATAAAGTCAATTATTGTCATTCATTTTGTTTTCTACACATGAAATTACAAAGTATTTTTTACAAAAAAAAGATGATGGAAGAATCTTACTTCACATCATCTTTATTGAGAAACGAGTATTTGTTTGGTAATTAATGGTATGCTTTTTCGCCGTGCTCGTATATGTCCAGACCTTCTTCTTCAACAATTGCCGGAACTCTTAAGCCTATAGTCTTATCTAACAATTTGAATAAGATATAAGCAGTTCCTAAAGCCCAGGCTGCAATAGCTATGACACCTAAAGCTTGAATTCCAAGAAGTTTAAATCCACCTCCATGTAATAGTCCACCATCAGTGGCAAAAATTCCTACTAAAAGAGTTCCTAGTGCTCCATTCACACCATGCACTGTAATTGCACCAACAGGATCATCAATTCTGAGTGCTTTATCGATAAACTCAACTGAAAAGACAAGTGTTATACCTGCTAAAATACCAATTACTATTGCAGCTTGAGGTGTAACAATATCGCATCCGGCGGTAATGGCAACAAGCCCCGCCAATGCACCATTTAAGGTTAAGGAAAGTGTAGGGCGTTTATATCTCATCCAGCTAACTGCAAGGGCTGCAAGTGTCCCACCAGCTGCTGACAAGTTGGTTGTTAAAAAGATATGAGAAATGGCAAGGGTGTTATCTGTCCCAGAGGCAGCTAGTTGAGAACCAGCATTAAATCCAAACCATCCGAACCATAGGATAAATACTCCGAGAGCTGCAAAAGTTAAGTTATGTCCTGGAATTGCATTTGCTTTCCCATTGTATTTACCTATACGTGGTCCGATAAGGGCAGCACCTACCAATCCCATCCATGCACCAACAGAATGAACAACACTTGAACCTGCGAAGTCGTGGAAGCCAAGATTGCTTAACCATCCGCCTCCCCATACCCAGTGCCCGGAAATAGGATAGATAATAGCTGTGGTGATTATACTAAAAAATAGATAGGTTTTAAATTCCGTTCTTTCTGCTACTGCACCTGATACAATTGTTGCTGCGGTGGCTGCAAATACAGTTTGAAACATTAGAAATGAATAGTCAATTTCAGGACTTGATTCTTCCAGAAAGGGAAGCTTTCCAATGAATCCTCCGATATCAGAACCAAACATTAAAGCGTAGCCAATTAAGAAAAATGAAATGGAGCCAACACCAAAATCCAACATGTTCTTCATTAGGATGTTTGCTGTGTTCTTTGCTCTGGTAAAGCCAGCTTCTGCCATTGCAAATCCAGGCTGCATAAACATTACTAAAGCAGCAGAAAGTAGTACCCAAACTACATCTAATGAATGACTCGTTGCTGTAACTGTTGACTGTATTGTGTTTAAACTTAGAGTTTCTTCCATGATAATAATTTAATTTCGTGAATAATTAATGCTAGCTCTATTCTTCATCATATAAGGAGCGATCGCCAGAATCTCCTGTTCTGATTCTGTAAGCATCAAGAACTTCATAAATGAAAACTCTTCCATCTCCTATTTCACCTGTAAATGCATTTTCACGAATGCTAACAATACAGCTATCTACAAATTTGTCTCTTACTATAAATGATATCATAGTTCTTTCGATACTACTGGTATCATATTTAACGCCTCGGTATACTCTTTTTTCCACCGATTTTCCTACACCTCTTACATCCCAAAATGTCAGGTAGTCGATGCCTATTTCGTGTAGTCCTTTCTTAACGTCTTCAAATTTAGTTTTGCGAATAATCGCTTCGATCTTTTTCATAAATTTTTCTATTATAAGATTTTAATTTCGTTGAGTCTTCTAGTTTGAAACACCGAGGTTCCCCGGATTAAGGAGCCTCGGGTTTCGTATTTAGACCAAGCGTAAATTCCACTGTTGTCGAAAAATTGAAGAAATTGACAGTTTTTGATGCTTTGAATAAAGCAGGTGTGCTTTATCTTCTGAATTCCGAAAATTGATTTTCATGTGGTTAATAATGGTTTTTAATAATAGTTAGCAATTTTAGTTTTTTTCTTAAGCAACCCTTGCTTAAAAAAGGGGGGTGTATTAAATATTTGTGGTTTTTTAATAAATACACCTGGTGTTTTTAGGGGTTGCTTTTGTAAAAGTATTAAAAATTTCACACCAACAAATAAAAATAAGGGGTTCTTTTTTCGAAAAGTGCATTTTTTTTAATTATATCGTTTCCGAAGAGGGGGTGTGTTGAATTATTTTGTTTTTTTAGAGAATAACCTTATAAAATAATAGGGGGTGAGCTTGAGAATAGAGATATTCATGTGATATCAATTTAGAATAGAATCTATGTGTCTAAATCGTTAACTTTTCAATATTCTTGAAAAAAAGATTTGTCTGAAAAAAAATAAATGCTAATCTTTGCTCCACACAAAAAGAACAAAAATGAAGTTTATTGCATTACATCATCGTCATCATCATTTTACTTACCCGCAGGTGAGCTGACGATGTTATGCACTATTCCGAAAAAGATATTTAACTAACATTAAAAATGCCCGCCTGATTCAGGTGGGCATTTTTTTTACCCATGATGGATCAGGTGGTCTCAAAATTTTAAATCATGGGTGAAAAATTAAAAATTGCAGTTCAAAAGTCAGGAAGACTTAAAGAAGATTCTCTTAAAATCCTTAAAGAATGTGGAATTTCTATTGATAATGGAAAAGATCAACTAAAGGCAAGTGCCTTTAACTTTCCATTGGAAGTTTTGTATCTTAGAAATTCAGATATTCCTCAGTATGTGGAAGATGGAGTGGCTGATATTGCTATTGTTGGTGAAAATGTAGTAATAGAAAAACAAAAAGAACTTGAAATATTACAGAAGCTTGGTTTCTCGAAATGTAGGTTGTCAATGGCTTTGCCAAAGGATATTGAATACAATGGCCTGGAGTATTTTAATGGTAAAAGGATAGCTACTTCCTATCCAAACTCTCTACAGCTATTTCTTGATGAGAATAATTTGAATTGTGATATACACGTTATTTCTGGTTCGGTTGAAATTGCTCCAAATATTGGCTTGGCTGATGGTATTTGCGATCTTGTAAGTTCAGGAAGTACTTTATTTAAGAATGGATTAAGGGAAGTAGAAGCCATTCTAAAATCAGAAGCTTGTTTGGTTGCCAATAAAAATATTTCTGGTATAAAGCAAGCAATTCTGGATAGACTAATATTCCGATTGAAATCGGTTTTGGCAGCAAAAAACAATAAATATATTCTTTTGAATGCTCCAAATGAGAAGATCAATGATATCATCGAAGTATTACCAGGAATGAAAAGTCCTACAATTATGCCATTGGCCAAGGAAGGATGGAGTTCTTTGCACTCTGTAATTAATGAAAATGACTTTTGGGGAGTGATTGATCAGTTAAAGTTAAATGGTGCCGAAGGTATTCTAATCATCCCAATTGAAAAGATGGTACTATAATTTAAATCGTAAAACTATTAATCACAGAATATTTAATCATGCAAGTAATAAAATATCCCGATAAGAAAGACTGGAAGGCGATTTTGTCACGTCCTTTGATTGATAATGATGATTTGGAGGATGTGGTAAACCAAATTTTTAAAGAGATAAAAGTTGGTGGAGATCAGGCTCTGAAAAAATATACCTGGCAGTTTGATAAAATTAAAATTGATAAGCTTGATATTACTCAGAAGGAAATCGATAAAGCTGAGGAACTGCTAAGCTCTGAATTAAAAGATGCTTTATTGGTTGCTGCCAATAACATTAAAAAATTTCATGCTGCTCAATTTCAAAAAACTGAAGTTATAGAAACCACAAAAGGGGTTGAGTGCTGGAGAAAGGCTACACCAATAGAACGAGTGGGATTATATGTTCCAGGAGGAAGTGCTCCTTTGTTTTCTACTGTCTTGATGTTGGGGATTCCGGCAAAACTTGCAGCTTGTAAAGAGATTGTTTTGTGCACACCACCGGGTAAGGATGGCAAGGTTGATCCGGCGATTCTATACGCCAGTAAATTGGTTGGGGTAGATAAAGTCTTTTGTGTAGGTGGAATTCAGGCTATCGGGGCTATGGCATTTGGAACAGAAAGTATTCCTAATGTGTATAAAATTTTTGGTCCGGGAAATCAATTTGTTACTGCGGCAAAGCAGAGGGTAAGCAAACTGGGTGTGGCAATTGACATGCCAGCAGGCCCTTCTGAAGTATTGGTTTTAGCAGATGAAAGTGCGAATCCGGAGTTTATAGCTTCAGACCTGTTATCACAAGCGGAACACGGGGCAGATAGTCAAGTGATTTTTGTGACCTGGGAAGAATCCTTGGTTAAGGAAGTTCAATTGGCAGTTGATAGGCAGTTAAACAAGCTTTCTCGCAAAGAGATTGCCGAGCAGGCCTTGCAGAATTCTAAAATTATTTTGGTTTCTTCATTGGATGAAGCATTGGACTTGAGTAATGAATATGGCCCTGAACACCTTATTATATCTGTTAAGGATGAAGGAAAATGTGTAGACAATATATTGAATGCAGGTTCTGTGTTTTTAGGAAATTATACTCCGGAGAGTGCGGGTGATTATGCTTCAGGAACAAATCACACATTACCAACCAATGGATTTGCTAAATCCTTTTCAGGCGTATGTCTTGAATCTTTTATGAAGAGTATTTCATTTCAAAAGATTAGTGAAAAAGGTTTACTTGAACTGGGACCGGTAATTGAGGTGATGGCAAAAGCTGAACAATTGGATGCTCACTGCAATGCAGTAAGTGTGCGTTTAAAAACGTTGAGAGAGGAGGTTAAAGGATGAATACAAGATTTACACTTGATAATTTGATTCGACCGAATGTGAAACAATTGGTTCCATACTCTTCTGCTCGTGATGAATTTTCGGGCAATGGTTCTGTATTTCTCGATGCAAATGAAAATCCATACGAAAATGGAGTCAATCGTTATCCTGATCCTTTGCAAAATCAATTGAAAAAAAGATTAACTCAATTAAAGGGAGTTCCCCCAACAAAAATGATTCTTGGAAATGGAAGTGATGAGGTAATTGATCTATTGTTTAGAGCATTTTGTGAGCCTAATAAAGACAATGTTGTAATTTGTACACCTACTTACGGAATGTACGAGGTGGCAGCCAATGTTAATGCAATTGAAATTAAGGAAGCTCATTTAGATAAGGATTTCCAGCCCAATATTGATTTGGTAATGGATCTCTCGGATGAGAACTCCAAGATGTTGTTTCTGTGCTCACCTAATAATCCTACCGCAAATTTGTATAATGAAGATAGGATTGTTCAACTGTTAAAATCTTTTCCAGGTATTGTAATTGTAGATGAGGCTTACATAGATTTTGCTCCCGGGAAATCAGTCCTGGATAAGTTAGATGAATATCCAAACCTTGTAATTCTTCAAACTTTGTCGAAAGCCTGGGGCATGGCAGGAATTCGATTGGGAATCGGTTTTGCATCAGAAGAAATTGTAGGAGTGTTGAATCGCATTAAGCCGCCATATAATGTAAATAGCCTAACACAAACAAAAGCATTGGAATTGCTTGATGATGAGGCGAGGTATTTAAATCAGGTGAACGAAATTTTACAAGACAGGGAACTGTTAAGCAAGTATCTTTCCGGTTTATCATGTGTGGAAAAGATTTATCCATCAGATGCTAATTTTATTTTGATTAAGGTGGATGATGCCAAAAAACTATACAATTACTTATTGGAAAAAGGAATAATTATTAGAGATCGTTCAAAGATTGTTGGCTTGGAAAATTGTGTAAGAATAAGCATTGGCACCCAAGAAGAAAATAAGCTATTGTGCGAATCATTAAGCGAATACAACTCTAAATTTTAAGCTATGAATACAAAAAAGAAAGTTCTTTTTATTGATAGAGATGGTACTTTAATACTTGAACCTCCTGTAGATTACCAAGTGGATAGTTTAGAGAAGCTGGAGTTTTATCCGGCAGTTTTTAGAGGATTATCAAAAATTGTTGATCAGTTGGATTATGAGTTGGTAATGGTGACCAATCAGGATGGTTTGGGGACCGATTCATATCCTGAAGAAACATTCTGGCCTGCACAAAAAAAGATGTTGAAGACCTTCTCAAATGAAGGAATTGAATTTAGCGATATCTGCGTTGACAGAACTTTTCCTGAAGAAAATTCACCTACCCGTAAGCCGGGAACAGCTCTTCTGACCAAATACTTTTCGGAAGAATACGATTTGGCCAACTCTTATGTGATTGGTGATAGGTGGACGGATGTGGAATTGGCTAAAAATCTGGGATCGAAAGCCATTTTTATCACATCAAGTGGAAATATTGGAGATGATGAATTGACGGAATCCAAAAATGATCTTCAAGCACGTATCGCACTTGCAACGGATAGTTGGATAAAGATTTACGAATATCTAAGCTTAGAGGAGAGAACAGCAAGAATAGTACGTGATACCAAGGAAACTCAAATCGAAATAAAATTGGATTTGGATGGAGAAGGAAAGGGAGAATTTGATACAGGAATAGGCTTCTTCGATCACATGTTGGATCAAATTGCCAAGCACGCAGGTGTTGATTTATCGGTAAAGGTAAAAGGTGATTTGGAAGTTGATGAGCACCATACCATTGAAGATACTGCCATTGCTTTAGGAGGAGCTTTTAATAAAGCACTAGGTTCAAAATTAGGCCTTGATCGTTACGGTTTTTCTTTGCCTATGGATGATTGCTTAGCACAAGTTGCCCTGGATTTTGGAGGAAGAAATTGGCTGGTTTGGGATGCTGAATTCAAACGCGAAATGATTGGAGGTATGCCTACCGAGATGTTTTATCACTTTTTTAAATCATTTACCGATGGAGCTGCATGCAATTTAAATATTAAGGCAGAGGGACAAAATGAGCATCACAAAATAGAAGGCATTTTTAAAGCCTTGGCCCGAGCCATTCGTATGGCCATTAGAAGAGATGTAAACTGCTTGCAATTGCCATCAACAAAAGGAAAGTTATAAAGAATGAAGAAGCAAAATATTGTAATTATAGATTATGATGCGGGTAATATTCAGTCGGTAAAATATGCCTTTGAACGATTGGGAATTACTCCAATAGTTTCTAAAGATAAAGAGGTGATTCGTAATGCAGACAAAGTGATATTTCCCGGAGTAGGAGAGGCATCATGGGCAATGAACTCTCTAAAGGAAAATGATTTGATTGATTTGATTCCTGACTTGAAGCAGCCAGTATTGGGAATTTGCCTGGGAATGCAATTAATGTGTGAAAGTTCTGAGGAAGGGAACACCAAGGCTTTAGGCATTTTTCCTGTATCCGTAAAGCGTTTTTCCAATGAGCAAAAAGTACCGCATATGGGCTGGAACCAGCTGGATGATTTAAAAGGAGGATTACTGAATGGTATTAAGCCAAGTGAATTTACCTACTTTGTGCACTCTTACTATGTGCCACTTATAGAGGAAACAATTGCCAGTTGTGATTACATTGTACCTTTTAGTGCGGCCTTGCAAAAAGATAATTTTTATGCATGTCAGTTTCATCCCGAAAAGTCGGGTGATGTTGGAGTAAAAATTTTGAAAAACTTTATCAATCTTTAAGAAAAAAGCAATGGCAAAAATTAAAATAATACCAGCAATAGATACCATAAAAGGAAAATGTGTTCGCTTAACCAAGGGGGACTATAATACCGAGAAAGTGTATAGCGAAGATCCTTTGGAAGTAGCAAGAAATTTTGAAGCATTAGGGATTACAAGATTGCACTTGGTGGATTTGGAAGGTGCAAAATCAGGACACATTTGTAATGCCGAAGTTTTAAGGAGAGTAGCGGAAAGTACCAATTTGAAAATAGATTTTGGTGGAGGAGTAAAATCCAATGAAGATATTGAACTGGCATTTAAATCAGGTGCAAACCAGGTTACAGGAGGAAGTATAGCTGTATCGAATCCGGAACTAATGGAAAGCTGGCTCGATAAATATGGGGCAGATAAAATAATTCTGGGTGCCGATGTTAGAAATGAAATGGTTTCCATTTCAGGATGGCAGAAAGATTCGGACTATCACCTGTACAAATTCCTTGAAAAATATCAGGCCAAGGGAGTAAAGAGTATTATATGTACCGATATTTCTAAAGATGGAATGCTACAAGGCCCGGCGGTGGATTTATACAAAGGTGTCATGAAAGAATTTCCGGAACTCAACTTGATAGCCAGTGGAGGAGTGAGTAATATTGAGGACGTTCGGGTGTTAAATGAGATTGGATGCTGGGGAGTAATCATCGGTAAGGCGATTTACGAAGAGCGAATTGATGTGAATGAATTGGTTAACGAATTTATATTGTAAGTTATGCTATCGAAAAGAATAATACCATGTTTGGATGTGAAGGATGGCAGAACGGTAAAGGGAGTTAAATTCGTTGATCTTCGTGATGCCGGTGATGCGGTTGAGTTGGCTGCTTACTATGCAGAACAAGGAGCCGACGAATTGGTATTCCTTGACATTACAGCCACCCACGAAAAAAGAAAGACTTTGGTTGAATTGGTACAAAAAGTGGCCAGAGAATTGAATATTCCGTTTACCGTTGGAGGTGGAATATCAACACCTGAGGATGTAGGAGTTCTTTTAAATGCTGGCGCAGATAAAGTATCCATAAACTCAGCAGCTGTGCGAAATCCGCAATTGATATCCGATTTGGCAAAAAGATTCGGAAGTCAGTGTGTGGTTTTAGCTGTTGATGCCAAATGTGTTGATGGCAATTGGGAAGTGTTTCTGAATGGAGGTCGACTTTCAACGGGAATCGATCTGTTTGAATGGATTCTAAAGGCAGAGCAGCTTGGTGCTGGTGAAATTCTTTTTACATCCATGAATCACGATGGTACGAAAAATGGTTTTGCCAATGAAACATTAGCGAAGCTGTCTGAGATGGTAAATATTCCGGTAATTGCTTCGGGAGGCGCAGGTAATATGGAGCACTTTGCAGATGCTTTTATTGAAGGAAAGGCTGATGCAGCCTTGGCGGCAAGTGTTTTCCATTTCAAAGAAATTGAAGTGCCAGAACTGAAGAAATATCTGAAAACTAAAAATATCCCAGTAAGAATTTAAATGTATTAAATAGGAGAGGATAGTCTGAAAAAGCCTTGATTCTCATATTGCAAAATGTAATAAAAAATGAATTTTAAAGATCTAACAAACCAAATTGATTTTAATAAAGGCGATGGCTTGGTTCCTGCCATTATACAAGATGTAAAAACCCAAAAAGTATTGATGTTGGGTTACATGAACAAAGAGTCGTATGAAAAGACTATCGAATTGGGAAAGGTGACATTCTACAGTAGAAGCAAACAAAGATTGTGGACCAAAGGAGAGGAGAGTGGGAATTTCCTAAATCTAAAAGACCTTAGTTTGGATTGCGATAAGGATACATTATTAATAAAGGTTGATCCTGTAGGATCTGTTTGTCACAAAGGAACAGATACTTGTTGGGAAGAAGCTAATGAGGCAAGTTCCATCGATTTTCTTTTGCAATTGCAGCAAGTGATTACAGAAAGAAAGAAGAATCTATCAGAGAAATCTTACACGGCAAGTTTGTTCCAAAAAGGGATTAACAAAATTGCTCAAAAGGTAGGTGAGGAAGCTGTTGAGTTGGTAATTGAAGCCAAAGACGATAATGAAGATTTATTCATGGGCGAAGCAGCCGATTTAATGTTTCACTATCTGGTATTGTTATCAGCAAAAGGATATAGTTTAGAGCAAGTTGTTGCTTTATTGGAAACAAGACATTCTAAATAACGCGAATTCGACGTAAATTAATTAAACTGGATGCTTTGAGAGTATCACTTCAAGTGATGCTCTCAATTGATCAAAATAGGTGCTGTGTTTGAGTCTTACCTCCTTGTTTTATTTAACGAATTGGAAGTGTGAAATAAAATGAAGAGCCTTCTCCATATGTTGACTTTACCCAAATTTGTCCATCCATAATTTGTAATAACTTTTTGCAGATATTTAGGCCTAATCCTGAGCCTCTATATAAAACAGTCGTGTCAATTTCAATTTTTCGGAACCTATCGAAAATATAGTTTAAGGACGACGGTTCGATTCCTATTCCTGTGTCTTCTACACAGAAAATTAATTCACTATCACTATTATAACTTGCATAAACGGAAATGGTTCCATTTTTGGTAAATTTTATTGCGTTTTCTATTAAGTTGTTAAAGATTTGCTTTACTCTTAATTGATCTGCTGTAATTTCAAACACATCTGTGTTTAGCTGATTAACAAAGCGGATTGTAAGATTCTTTTTGGAAATACTTCGGGTTTGTATGGCAACGATATCTTCAATAAGTTTGATAACATTAAATTCCTGATAGTTTAAATTAATTTGACCTGATTCTATAATGGATAAATCTAAAATCTCATCAATTAAGTGTGTTAAATCATTACAATTAGTTCTAATAATATTGGCAAATAAATCAGTTTTTTCCTGGTTTAAATCCTTTGATGTTAAAAGCTCTGAAAATCCTTGGATTGCATTTAATGGAGTTCTGATTTCATGAGACATATTGGCTAAGAATGAGCTTTTTAATGTGTTGCTTTCCTCTGCTTTTTCTTTTGCTTTTTTTAGTTCCTTTGTTTTTTTTGCAACATTTTTTCTTAAAGCTTTGTTCCATATCCACATGAATAGTAAGCCTAACGCAAATATCAGTAATGTTGCCAATAAACTTCCCCAAAAAATTTGTTTCTGCCAGAATGGTCTCGAATTAATTTGAATGTAATGGTTGTAAATTTGACTTTGCTCTTTGGGGCTTATTTCAGCTAATCCTTTTGAAATGATTCTGGCCAACATTGGTTGATCATTTCTTATGGCAAAGCCAAGTTTGTTGTCGTAGTTAGCATTGCCAACAATTTTAACATTTGGTATTAATTGATTGTGTATAGTTTGAATACCATAACCCTGCTGAGTAATTACAACATCAATCTTTTTAGCCGATAATTTAAGAAGACATTCCAAATCGCTTTTATAAGGGACCAAATTGATTTCAGGGTACATTACTTCAAGATGTTCTTGTATCGCATAATTATCAACTACACCAACATTTATGTTTTCCAATTCTTCAATTTTGATATTTTCCGGAGCATCATTTCTCATGAAAATTACATGAGGGATAGAAATGAAGGGTTCGGTAAAGAAGAAGTGCTTCCGTCTATCAGGAGTTTCCTGAATCTCTAAAATGATATCAACATCCTTGTTTATTCCTGCCTGGAGTATGTCTTTCCATGTGGAATGTATTACTTTTTTAAATTTATAATCAAGTTTTGTTTCCAGTAATGAAAGAATATCAATGGAAATTCCAATTGATTTACCTTCTTCATCGGTGTATTGAAAGGGAGGAAAAACTGCAGATACTGCAATGGAAACATTAGGATGTTCTTCTAGCCATTGTCTCTCTTTAAAAGTAAGGATATCATATTCTTTTCTTGAGCAAGAAAGAATTATAAGAAATGAGAGAAGAAGAAAAATGAAATGTTTTTTGCGTCCCATGCAATAAGAGAATTTTAAGGACTTAAAATAATTAATTTAAATGAATATTCATACAATTTGCTCAGTGATTTCTATTTATGAAAGGAAGTAAATAAAAAAGCTTGTGAAAGCTATAGCCCTCACAAACTTTATTTTCATTTCTCAAATCTTAAAAACGATTTCTATGTATTTTTTCTCTTTTTAGAAAAGATTCATCTCTACCTTCCTTAACTCCATCTTTATGCCCAATGCCAATAATGGCAAGAACTTTTTGATTTTTAGGAATGCCTAATAGTTCTTGAATGTATTCTTCGGCTGAAGAATTCTCGTTGTGCTCGCGACCTCTTATTTGTACCCAGGTAGCTCCTAAGTCTTCTTTTTCGACTTGTAGCAACATGTAGGCTGCTGCAATTGAAGTATCCTCAATCCAAACATCGCTTTTTTCTTCGTCTCCTGTTATTACTATCGATACTGGAGCATATTTCAGAAAACTTGCCCCGCCAGGTTTGCTTTCTGAAAGTTTTAGGTTAAGCTCTGGCTGATCACACACAATAAATTCGCATGGGTATTTGCTTTTTGATGATGGAGCCAGTAAGGCTACTTCCAGAATTCTGTCAATCTTTTCCTCTTCTACTTTTTCGGTTGTAAATCTTCTTACACTTCTTCGTTTGTAAAGTATATCTAGCATGATAAATTTTTTTTAATACAATTTCAAAAATAGGAAATTATAACTAAACCAGTTTAGTCCTGATGGTATGTCGCTAATATGTTGTTCATACACTTTTTGTTTTGATACAAGGATTCCTCTTTGCTTAATTTTATTCATTACTTTTATGGGTAAAATCTACCAAAAAGTATTGTTATGAAGAGTATGCTTACGTTTTTTTTGGTCTTGTTGGCATTTTGTGTAAGTGCTCAAGATTATCCTGAATCTTATATGTGCTATAAGGCTGGATCCGATATTGCTATAGATGGTTTATTGTCGGATGAGGAGTGGGGTAAGGCCAATTGGACCAGTAAATTTGTAGATATTGAGGGAGATAAAAAACCAAAACCAAAATACAAAACGCGAGTTAAAATGCTGTGGGATGAAAACTACTTTTATATAGCGGCAGAATTGCAAGAACCGCATATTTGGGCTAAACTAAAACAACGTGACACAGTTATTTTTTACGATAATGATTTTGAGGTTTTTATCGATCCGCAAGGAGATAATCATAGGTATTATGAATTTGAGATAAATGCCTTAAATACCATTTGGGATTTAATGCTTGTCAAACCATATCGCGATGGTGCACCTGCTATTAATGCATGGGATATAAAAGGATTAAAATCTGCAGTTAAAGTATATGGAACATTAAATAATCCTAAGGATAAAGATAAAAAGTGGACTGTGGAAATCGCTTTTCCTTGGGAGGTTCTGAAAGAGTGCGCTTATCAAGGAAGAAAGCCAAAGTCGGGCGAGCAGTGGAGAGTAAATTTCTCAAGAGTAAATTGGGAGGTTGAGCATAAAGATGGAAAGTATCACAAGAAAATAAATCCCAAAACAGGAAAAGCTTACCCGGAGTACAACTGGGTTTGGTCTCCACAAGGAGTAATTGCAATGCATCAGCCAGAAACATGGGGGTATGTTGAGTTTACCGATGAAATTGTGGGTGGAAAGGAACTCACACCAAGAATAGATCAAGATTATCCAGCCAAAATAGAATTAATCAGGCTTTATACTTTAGAGAAGAAAATGTATGAAAAGTATGGTAAATATTTCAACAAGATAACTTCGAACTATCCTGTTTTAATTGAAACAACGAGCAAGCAGTTTTTAATTTCAATTCAATCTGCTTCTGGTAAAACATGGTATATAAATCAGGAAAGTAAATTATGGACCGAATAAATTTTAAAGAGCTTGTATTTGCAAGCTCTTTTTTATATACATAAATTTATCCTTTCGTTTTTTCAAATAACCCAATACGAATCAAATGAATCTAAAGAAAACTCTCTCTGTAGCCTTGGCTGCAATATTTTTAATGGCTTGTAATGGTAAGCAGGCTGTTCAAACCAATAATGTTCATAAAAATGGTGTTGTTGTAACAGCACATTTCTTAGCATCCGAAGTTGGATCAAATATCCTGAAACAAGGAGGCAATGCTTTTGATGCGGCAGTAGCGGTACAATTCGCATTGGCCGTTTTTTACCCAAGAGCTGGTAATATTGCGGGGGGAGGTTTTGCAGTGATTCGTACCGCTAAAGGCGAATCGGAAAGTTTAGATTTTAGAGAAAAAGCTCCTAAAGCTGCTTCTGAGAGAATGTATCTCGATGCAAATGGGAATGTTATAGAAGGATTAAGCCAGACAGGACATTTGGCTGTAGGAGTTCCAGGTAGTGTTGATGGAATGGTTAAACTACACCAAAAATATGGAAGTTTGGGCTGGGAAAAATTGGTGCAGCCGGCAATCAATTTGGCAAAAAATGGAGTAACACTAACTAAGTTGGAAGCGGAGAAGCTAAATGCTTATCGTGAGAGAATTAATCAGGCAAATGCTGGTAAAACTAACTGTTGTTATATAAAAGATGCAGATTTCATAACTGGTGAACTGATTAAAAATCCAGAATTGGAAAATGTATTAATACGTATCAAGAATCAGGGAAGAAATGGATTTTATGAGGGAGAAACAGCTGAACTTATCATTTCCGAAATGCAAAGGGGAAAAGGCTTAATCTCGAAAGAAGATTTGAAAGAATACCAGGCTGTTTGGCGTCCTGCTCTGATTGGAAAATATCACAATTGTAAAATTATTTCCATGCCGCCACCATCAAGTGGAGGAATTGCCTTAATGCAACTTTTAAAAGGAGCCGAAAAGTTTAATATGGGACAATATCAGTTCGGATCATTGGAACATATCCATTTAATGGTTGAATTGGAAAGAAGAGTGTATGCCGATAGAGCAACTTGGCTGGGAGATCCAGATTATTGTTCTGTGCCTAAAGATAAACTGTTAAGCGATGAATATTTAACGAATCGATACTCCAATATTGCCATGAATAGCAAGTCGAATTCCCAAGACATAAAAGCAGGCAATGTAGAAGTAATTGAAAGCTTTGAAACAACACATTTTTCTATTGTAGACAAGTGGGGAAATGCAGTTTCTGTAACCACTACATTAAATGGGAACTATGGAAGTAAAGTGATTGTTGAAGGAGGTGGCTTCTTTTTAAATAATGAAATGGACGATTTTAGCATTAAATCAGGCATCCCAAATCAGTTTGGTTTGGTAGGCGGAAAAGCAAATGCTATTGAACCGGAAAAGAGAATGCTAAGCAGTATGACTCCAACGATTATTGAGAAAAATGGGAAGCTGTTTATGGTTACAGGTTCACCCGGCGGCTCAACGATTATTACATCGGTTTTTCAAAATATCATTAATGCAGTTGAATTTAAAATGAATGCTCAAGAATGTGTAAATGCTCCAAGAATCCATTCGCAATGGTTGCCCGATAAAGTATATGCCGAAACAGGGGCCATCTCCCCTGTAGTAAAAAAAGAATTGCAAAATTTAGGTCATATTATTCAAGAACAATCCAGAATAGGAATGATGGCTAATATAAGCGTTAACCCAAAAGGACAATACATCGGAGCCGCAGATACATTACGTCATGCCGATAGTAAAGCCATAGGATACTAGAAAGATTTAATAAAGTGTTATTATACCATTATTCATGCATAAAAATCCAATATACATATGTAGAATTCTAAAAGAAACTAAAATAAATACAAGAAAGTTAATGGTATTTCCAATAGAAACACTAAGAATTACAATATAAACTCAAAGGTATCCAATGTTAACCTAAAGGGATTCAATATTAACAAGAAGGAAACTGATGTACGCAACAAAAAAATCAATATACAGTAAAAAAGAGATACGTTTTATATCTTTAATAAGAAACAAATATCTCTTTAAATTAATATCATGAACAAGCATCAGAAAAACAATACTCCAGTTAAGATCAATGAATTGATTCGAGAGGAAATGGAAAGACAAATGATTGGGCCACTTGCTCTTTCTGAGAAATTGAATATTGGTACATCATCAGTTTACAATTTTTTGGAGAAATCTAGTCTGCAAGTATCGCGTTTATGGACAATTTCAGAAGCGCTTCAATACAATTTCTTTAAAAGATTAGCCGATCAAATCGATATTAAAAATCCAATTGATTCGCGAATTGCTGAACTTGAAAATGAGATTAATGATTTAAAAAAAGAGCGAGATACCCTTAAAGAAATAATTGCATTATTGGGAGGTAATCGATAAATAAAAAAGCATTTCGTAATTGAAATGCTTTTTTTGATATATGGTATTTGGGTTAGAATCAAAATGAATGGGGAGGCCTCAATACCTTGTTCAAGTAAAATTAGCGACCATTTGATTTGAATGAGATACAAGCTCATTTTTTAGTCAGGATAAAAAATATCAAGCTTGGCCATACCCATCGTATTTGTTTCGGCACTAAAAGTAATAAGTTTTTGAAATAATCAAAGCACTGCAATCGTTTTAAAAGTTAATTTGGGATGAATCCAAATAAAAAAATAAGATAATATGTCAATGGATTTACCGTTTTCAAAAGGAAATATTCTAAAATTAAACAGTTAGTTATTGGCATTCAGATAACATTAAGTTAGTTTTGTCGTTTTATGATATTTTTATTCAATTCAGCTTTGTTTGTTACTGGCATTGTTTTTGAGTTGAAAGTTTGATTTATAGTAATTCGTTTAAGGTATGGCACCTACATTTCCAGAAAAAGTAATTCGATATTGTCCAAAATGTGGTAGTAGAGATTTTGTTTACCATAGGGACAATTCCTTTTTGTGCGGTTCATGTTCATTTCACCTCTATATTAACTCGGCAGCAGCAGTGGCAGCTTTAATAGTAAATGAAAAGGGGGAGTTGTTATTAACGCGGCGTGCAATTGAACCACAATTAGGCATGCTCGATTTGCCAGGAGGTTTTGTAGATGTAATGGAAACGGTTGAAAATGCAGTCTATAGAGAAATTAGAGAAGAGTTGAATTTGGACATTAAAGAGATGCAATACTTTATGTCATTTCCCAATGAATATGTTTTTGGAGGATTATCGGTCTTCACAACAGATTTGGCTTTTATATGTCAGATAAAATCATTTAAAAATATTAAGGCTGAAGATGATATTTCCTCCTTTGAATTTTATAAACCGGAAGATATTCCATTGAATGAGATTGGATCGGTATCAATAAAAGAAATTGTAAAGTCATTTGTAAAAAACAATAATAATTAAAATGAAGTATAGGGGATTAGTATTTATTTTAATGCTTACATGTCAAACGCTTGTAGCTCAAAATAAAAAGGTAAATTATGAGGCAGAACTATCTACTCAATTTTCTTCAGAAAGTAACTTGCCATTTTGGTTGGTAACAAATAAATATGGGATTTATCCGGATGAGAATAATGGAACATTAAATTTTAGAATTCACAGTACTCCTTCGAATAATTCAAAGAAAATCGATTTTAATTATGGAACCTCCTTGGTTGGTAGTCAAGGAAAATCAAGTGATGTTTTCATAGATGAATTGTATGTGTCAGCGGATTGGAGAAAAATTGGGATTAATGTTGGAATGCAACACAGAGCAGTTAAATTTGATGGATTGTCTCTTACCAATGGGGACATGCTTTACTCTGGTAATGCACGTATGTATCCGGAAGTAAAAATCCAGCTTAATGATTTCATTGCTGTACCTTTCTCAAATAAGTGGTTATGGATTAAAGGTAGCTTTTCCAATGGAATCATGTTGGATGATAGATATGTTGATAATGCAAATGTACACCACAAGAGTGCTTTCCTGAGAATCGGTAAAAAACAGGGCTTGTCATTTACAATTGGCTTAGATCACTATGTGCAGTGGGGAGGAGATTCTCCTAGATGGGGTAATTTAGGTGGATTCGATGCTTTTATGGATGCTGTTTTGGTTAGAGAAGGAAAAGTGTTGGTGGATGAAGATGGCAATGAATCCATAACGGAGAGCTACAACAAATCAGGAAATCACATAGGCCAAAATACTTTTGAGTTGGCATATTCTTCACAAAAAATAGAAAGTGTATTGAGCTTGAAGAATATTTATGAGGATAAATCGGGTGATTTTAGACATTTAAAAGGTGTAAAGGATTGGAATCTATCTTTTTATTTGAAATTGAAAAACTCGAAGCTGATATCCTCTTTTATTTATGAATATTATTATACCAAGGACCAGGGAGGTTATATTATTCGTCCAGATCATCCCATTGAACCTGTCATTGGTTTTGATGGCTATTTTTCAAATTCAGTATTTCAATCAGGATGGACTAGTCACCAAAGAATAATAGGTATGCCTTTGTTTACGCCATCTTACAAGGATGGAATTGCAAATGGAATAAGTAATAATGCCGTTGCTGCACACCATTTTGGAATTACAGGTACCATAGGTAAGATTAGATATAAAACCTTACTAACATTTTCTGATAATTATGGTAGAGCCTTACTTGTTAATGATGGGCAAGGCAAGTTAGAAGAAAACTATTCAAAAAGCTATAGCTATCCTAATGGTCTTTCTCAGCAATCCTATATGCTGGAGCTAATATTCCCAAAATGGAAAAAATTTCCATTCGAACTTTCAACATGTGTAGCCGTTGATAATGGTAAATATTTGCAAGATAATATCGGTTTTCAAATCAAATTGTTGAAAAAAGGATTACTATCTAAAAAAGGAAATTAAATACTAAATAACTTACAGAATGGTTTTATCTTATTATGTGATTAAGTTTCCTTATAGACTGGTTTGGAACATTCTTAATTTATTTAAAAAAAGAAAAGAGGTTGTATTTTTTTGTGCGAATGAGCTCGATTTGGAAATATTTAAAAATGTGCAAAGGCATTTGAAACCGATACCAATTGTAGCAAAGAATAGAAGCATACAAAAGAAGTTATTGGAAAAAGGAATAAAAGCCAGAATTATGCCTGTATTTCCAAAGGGAGTGATTATGTGTAGGCAAGCTTGTTATTTGTTCCCGGAACCTAAAATTGTAAAGATCGGAATAAACCATGGAGCATACCATTTTAAGCCTTTTGCAAATGTAAAAGGACATAACATGTTCGATCAATTTCATTTTACAAGCTCTAAAGAAGTGGAGGAGGCAAAGGCGATTGGAATTGTATCAGGAGTAGGATTGGGTTATCCAAAAATGGATGATGCTTATAATGGAACTTATTCGGAAGAAGTTTTAAATCGTTTAAAAAAGAAATTAAAACTCGATGAAAATAAGAAAACAATTCTGTTTTCGTCTACATGGGATGGGTCTCAAATGTCTGCTGTACACAAGTGGTATGATCAGTTAAAAGATTATACGGAGAAATACAATGTACTTGTAACTCTTCATGTTTGGACTTCAGATAAGTATAGGGATATTATTAGAGAAACACCAGGAGTAAAGTATATAGATACTCAGAATGTAACGCCATATATTATGATTGCAGATATTTGTGTTGGTGATACCAGTTCAATATTGTCTGAAATGTGTGCTTTGTATAAACCAATTATTACTTTTAAGGTACCTGTTGTTAGAAGAACTGTTCCTGAGGTACGCGAAATAATTAGTTCCATTAGTTTTCAAATTGACTCGCAAGAAGAACTGGGAAAGATGTTGGATTATGCATACGAGAATGCCAATGAAAAAAGAGATGCTCAGCAAATCGCAAACCAAAGAATGTTTGAATCTCTTGATGGTAAAGCAGGAGAACGTATCGCAAATAAGATTATGGAGGTGTTGCCCGAACTTGAAAAGGAGAAGTAAAGATGGTATTCGAGAAAAAAAAGCGTTACACGGTTAATTCTGAATATGAGTTCGTTGAGGATTTCGTTAATGATTTACCTCATATTTTTGAAAGTGAAGGCACTTCAATTTATAAAGGGCGAAATGAAATTAAGGTTTTTGACTATGAAGGAGTAAAACTAAATGTTAAATCTTTTAAAATTCCGAATTTCATAAATAAATTGGCTTATGCATGGCTAAGAGGTTCAAAGGCCAAGCACTCATACGAATATGGAATTGAAATTTTAAGAAGAGGAGCCAATACGCCAGAACCGATCGCTTTTGTTGAAACATTAAAAAAAGCTCTCTTTAATAGAAGTTATTATGTCTCGGTTCACCTTAAATATGATTTTACCATTAGAGATTTAATCGGTTTTGAATTTCCGGATAAAGAGAATATTCTGAAGCAGTTTGCTACCTATACTTATAGCAAGTTGCATAAAATGGGTATTCATCATTTAGATTATTCAAGAGGCAATGTATTAGTTACAAAATTAGAAAATGACAAATATGATTTTTCTATTGTAGATATCAATAGATTAAGATTTGAGAAAATTGATTATCTAAAAGGATTAAGAAATTTTGCACAGTTATGGGCATCCAAATATGAACTTGAAATTATTGCAAAACAATATGCTCAATTGAATAACCAGGATGAAAATGAAGCTGTTAAGCTTTTGCTTCAATTTGATAAAAAGCACAAAGAGAAAATCTACAGAAAGCATAAATTTAAAGCCCTAATAAAGGGTAAAAAATAGTTTGTCTAAATCTGAAACTACAAAATAAAAATATTACTAAAAAAGGCTTGATTGTATTTTACAGTCAAGCCTTTTTTGTAAGTTTCGATTGATATTTTTTCAATGCTTACTTTTTATCCGCAATTTGTGCCCCTTGCAATAAATCTTGCTCAAAAGTGATTTTGATATTGGATTCTTCACCATCAACAATGTGAATGGCTTCATTTGGAAGATATTTTAAAACAACACCACAATCATCAGTTGCCACAAAATTGGAATCGCTCATTGCAATATCATAGGCTTTTTTAATGGTTTTGTATGAAAATGCCTGAGGAGTTTGGGCTCTTCGCAACAAGTTGCGATTGGGCACAGATTCAATGGTTTCATCTTGATTCAGGCAGAAAATGGTATCGGTGGTTGGAATGGCAACAGCTACTGATTTTCCAGCTTCCAAAGCATTAATTACATCACTAATAATACGCTTGGAAACGAAAGGACGTACAGCATCATGAAAAATCAGATGTACATTTTGTTCTCGTTCATATGCTTTAATTGCAGCAAGGCTGGAATCACTCCTTTCTTTACCACCGCTTAATACGTATTTTACCTTCCTGTATTTGTTGTCAGCTACCAAAACATTAATTTCCTTGTGGTAGTCAGCATTGATAACAATACAGATTTCATCGATATTGGGATGAAATTCAAAAGCCTCAATTGAGTGTTGGATGATTGGTTTATCTGCAATTTTTAAAAATTGTTTAGGGAGTGAGGTTCCCATTCTTTTACCGCTTCCACCAGCCAATAGAACTGCAACGTTCTTCATAGTTTAAAGTTTAGTGATGAGCTAAATTAATACAAATTCTTTCATTGCGAAAGTGAAAAAAAAGAACCGTCCCAAATTTTATTTAAGACGGCTTATATTCTATTAGTCAGGAAATTTCTTTATCTGAAGATTTCGTAATCACCAACATCAGTTAAAATTTCGTACCCATCTTTTGTAACCAAAATGGTGTGTTCGAATTGAGCAGATAATTTTTTGTCTACTGTTCTGGCAGTCCAGCCATCATTCTCATCAACAACAGCTCTTGCTTTACCCAAATTGATCATTGGCTCGATTGTGAAAACCATTCCTTCTTTCATTTTTGGGCCTGAGTTTCTTGGAGCGATGTGTTCTACTTGAGGATCCTCGTGGAACTCTAATCCAATACCGTGTCCACAGAATTCATATACTACACTGTATTTTTTTGCTTGAGCATAACGTCCAATCATAAAACCAATATTACCAAAATAGTTGCCAGGTCTTACTTGTTCAATTCCTAAGTATAGAGCATGTTCCGTATCTTCTACTAATCTTGCAGCTTGGTCGGTAATATCACCAATGGTAAACATGGTGCTAGTATCGCCATAATAGCCATCAAGAATTGTTGTAACATCAATGTTAAGAATATCTCCTGGTTTTAAAATGGTTTTTTCATCAGGAATACCATGACAGATTACATCATTAAGAGAGATGCAACATGATTTTGGAAAACCATGATAGTTTAAAGGAGCTGGAATTGCTCCATTATCACGGATGTATTCTTCAATTAATTTATCAAGATAGTGAGTGGATACACCTTCCTCAACGTAATTGCTAATATATTTTAATGTATTTCCGGCTAACTGTGAACTTTTTCGAATTCCTTCGATTTGTTCCGGTGTTTTAATTACAATTTTACCCATAATTTTGATCTATTCAGATACCGTTTTTCAATCTATAATTAAGGAGGCAAAGGTCTGCATTGAAAACGACTTTTGCAAATTCAAAACGAGATATCATTTAATGTTAATTAAAACATCTGTAAATTAATTTTGTTTACAGTGTATTAGTTTGGTATTTTAAGGCATTCAAAATAAAATGGCTATTTATGATTAAAAGATTGGTATTTCTAGTGTGTTTTGTTCTGGTATTTGCATCAGGATATTCACAATATTTTATTACAGGGCAAGATCCTGCTTCTATCAAATGGAAACAGATTAATACCAGGGAATTTCAAATTATTTTTCCACAAGAATCGGAAAATAAGGCGCGATATGTGGCTGCTTTGTTTGAGGATTTGTTGCACAAAGGAAGGAAGAGTTTAAACCGGGTGCCTAAGAAGTTTTCGGTGGTTTTGCATACACATTCAGCCAACTCTAATGGATTAGTGGCCTGGGCTCCTAAACGAATGGAGCTTTATACCACTTCGGCTCAGAATAATGATGCGCAAATTTGGTTGGACCATTTGGCAACGCATGAGTTTCGGCATGTGGTTCAAATGGATAAAATAGAGCAAGGATTTACAAGAGTATTGAATTATGTATTCGGGCAACAAGCTACTGCCGTAGTAGTAGGATTATATTTGCCACCATGGTTTATGGAAGGAGATGCCGTTTGTTTGGAGACCAGTATGAGTGAGTCGGGAAGAGGAAGGTTGCCAGAGTTTGAACAGGAATTAAGAGCTCAATTGCTTGAAAAAGGGGAGTTTTCATACGATAAAGCAGTTAATGGTTCGTATAATGATTATGTGACCGACAGATACAAATTAGGTTACCATTTGGTAGGTAAAGCAAGATCCAACTATGGTGATAAAATTTGGGACAATACTTTAACGAATGTGGCCCGACACCCATTGGGAATTGTGAGTTTTTCAAATGGAATAAAGAAAAGCTTATCTGAAAGTAGAAAACAGATTAAAATTGAACTTCAGAAGAAATATGGAAAAGCAGAAGATGTAGATTGGGAGAAGGTACAAGGAGCGAAAAAGTATTCTGATGGGAAGCTACTGCTGTATTTCGATACCATGCAAGAGTTACTTTGGGAGTGGAAGAAACAAGATGCTGAAACGGATAAATCAGCTTATCAGTTGGTGAGCGATAGAGAAAAATACTTTACCAGTAAAAGAATTCCACATGTAACAGAGCAAGGAGATTTAATCTATCTGAAGCACGGTTTATCGGATGCTTTGTGTTTTGAAAAGTTGGATGTTAATGGCAAGGCTGATAAAGTTTTGGTGCCAGGCTATTTGTCAAATATCGACTATGATTATAGCAATGGATACCTGGTGTGGGCAGAATCAAAACAGAACATTCGCTGGGAACATGCAGACAGGAGTATTTTGGTGACTTACAATATCAAATCAAAAGAGAAGAAAATGCATCGCTTCAAGAAGTCATTGTTTGCGCCATCATTTAAATCAGATGCAAGTGAGATCGTTGCTGTTGCGTCAGATCAGAAGGGAGATAATAGTCTTGTGATAATTGATCATGAAACAGGATTAATCAAACAAAGAATTGTTGCAGGTAAGAATGAGTATTTTCAAACACCTCAATTTATGGATGATGAGAATATTGTTTTAATTATTTTGAATGATAAAGGGAAGCAGATTGTAAAATTGAACCTGAAATCTGAAGAAAGAGAAGAACTTTTGAGTTCTGGATATGCCAATATGTCGCGTCCTGTTCCTTACGGAGATTACTTGTATTTCAATGCTTCATTTACTGGCATCGATAATATTTTTGCTCTTGATTTAAATACAAAAAAAGTTTACCAGGTAACTTCTTCACGATTTGGAGCCAGAGATGCTTATGTTACTACCAATAAGAAACTGTACTATTCTGATTATACCTCAGATGGTTACCTTTTGACAAAGACAGCTGTCGATATAGAAAAATGGAAGGAGTGGAAGGGCGATTATAATCAATACCCATTGGCAGAACAACTATCCAATCAATTGGGAGAGAAGTTAAATGCTGATACTATCAATCTCGATCGATTCGAAGTAAGGAATTATTCGAAACTGGCCAATTTGTTCAATTTCCATTCCTGGGCTCCAATGTTTGTTGATGGCATTGATGGTAAGGCTGATGTAGGGGTTTCCGTTGCAAGCCAGAACAAGTTGAGTACTTTACTAACAACAGTAGGTTACAAAAAGGAGGAAGGATTTGATAATGGTCAGTTTTATGCCAATCTTTCTTACAAAGGGTGGTTTCCAATATTAGATTCTAAATTCACCATAGGAGATAGGAATACTACCTATGCTACCGTAGCACAGCGCTTACAGCCTGAACAGATGGACACTTTGCTGGTTAATACCGGGTGGAAACAATGGGAATGGGAAAATAGTATTAGTTTGCCATTTAATTTATCATCGGGACAGTATACACGAAAGTTAATTCCGAAACTTACCTATAGTATGGTAAAGTTTACAGATTTAAATACAGTAGCCTTAAAAACTACGGTTAATAACTCGCTTGGAATAGGAGAGTATGATTTTGGTGATGAATCCTTTAGTCAACAGGTTATAGAATATCAATTGTTTGGATATAATATTGCCAAAACAGCACCAAGAGATGTGCAATACCAATGGGCTCAAATATTCGAGTTGAACTACCGTGATACTCCTTGGGGCGATAGAGATCTTGGCAATACCTGGTCGGCTGAGGGGCATTTGTATTTCCCTGGATTGGTAAAACATCATGGAATTAAATTGTATGGAGCTTATCAATATCGTTCGTTAACTGATTCTCGCTTTTCGAATATGGTGAAAAGTCCTAGAGGGATGAGTGATTTATACGGAAAACACATCGCAACTGTAGGTGTAGATTATGCAATGCCTCTTTTTTATCCGGATTGGAACCTAGGCCCTTTGGCCTATTTTAAGCGCATTAAAATGAATGCCTTTGTGGATTATGGATACGAGAAAAAATACCTGGAAAATGAAGAAGGAGATGTTTTCCCATTTAAAAATGATTATTTCTCAGGAGGTATTGAGCTAAGATCCGACTTACATGTATTAAGGTTTTCGGCTCCGGTAGACTTAGGGGTTCGATTGGGTTACGAAAACCAAACCAATAGCTTATTTGCCAATTTTTTGATTTCTTTTAATTTGGCCGCATATTAAACATACAACGCATCATCAAATAGCCACAAATTCGATAAGAGTTTGTGGCTTTTTGATGCGATATGATCTTGTAGGACGAACTTACAGAAAAGAGGGAATGAATTAATAGGCTCTATTTGTAAAATGCTTGCTGATCAAAAATTAAGGATGAGGTTTTACATTCAGCTACAGGAAAATAAAACTTTAGCCTTTTTGCTTTTAATATCAGTGTGAAACGCAATTTGCCTTTTACCATATTCTTTGGTGCCAGGCTTGTATTTAAAATGGCTTCGTTTTGAAGGTAGTCAATGGTTTCATCGCAGCGTTTTAGTGCTTGGATACGATCTTTTTCCCAATTGGCTTCCTTTTCTTCTCTAGATTCGTAATCATCTTCATTATCCTTTACTCCTAAAAGGGCATGAATAGTACCTGTAACCAAAGCTTCGGTTATAATAGTTTTAGTCGTATAATTTTCTAGAGAGTATGGATTTTTAGCATGGCTTAACTCTTGTTTTACTATCAATGCTCTTTGCAATAAACTATCTGAATTAATACAAGAATAGCTTTGAATATGGTTGTATGAGTTAATTTCAGTTTTTCGATAAGCCTTGTAGTAAAACAAACTGGGATCAATAAAAATAGTATCCTTAGAGGTGTTGGTGATTATTGCCTCAAAGTCAATTTTATCTTCTTTTCTGCTGATATACTTCATCTGAATTTTGTATTTGTCAGCTGTGTATTCTGAGTATCCCGAATGATATTCTGACAGTAACGGATTTACATGAAATTCTTTTAGTGAGTAAATACTCTTATAGGAGCAAGAACTAAGTATAGTTCCCAAAATAATACCAAGGATAATTTTATTCATCTGTTTATAATTTTCTTGTTAAGCTTAGGTTGTTCCGATAATTTATTTGAATTACCATTGCTAAATAATCATGCTGATTATTCTACAAATTCAGCAAGTTCCCAAATATTTCATAAAAAGGATCACTGTCTAATACCGTGTAATAGAACAAAGCCCCTAACCATCCATGAAAGATTCCCAGTACATACAAGTTTTTTTCCTTCAAATAAACGTATCCATAGAATATTGCCAGAATAAAAGTACCACCAATCAACCAGTAATCGGGATAGTGAACCAAAGCGAATAGGGTAGCTGCAAACAGTACAATAATGTGCTTGTTAAGTTTGCGATTTGGATTGTCGTACAGGTTTCCTGCCACCAAACCAATTAATAGAAATTGTTGAATACTGCCCCATAGTGGATAAAACAACAAAACCGGGATGATGTGCCATGTTGCATTAATAGTTCCTTGAATGCCACCAATTGTAAAAAATGTGATTACTGCAGTAAGACCGAAGGGGAGAACTACCTTTAAAACACTTTTAAAATTATCGGTTCTAAATCCCCAGTATTTTAGTATTTCCTTGTTGTTCTTCTTTCTGTACCAAATGTAAGCACACCACAAAATGGTGGCACTTAAAACGAAAGGAAATCGCCAGTTTAAATAATCCATAAACAGGAATTTAGCCAATACGGTAAGAACAATGGCCAGAATTTCCAGGGAATTGTTGGATAGTATTGCTTTACTCACTTTGAAAAAATAAGATTAAGAGAATAGGGTTTAAAACTTTTACTGTTCTACTTTTATCAACTTGCTAGTATCGTAACCTCTTGCTTGTAATTTATTTACTAGTTCGAGGTACAGTTGATCATCCATTTGTGGCTTTCGAGACAGTATCCACAGGTATTTATCGGTATTGCTGCCAACAATGGCCCATTGGTAATCTTCATCCAATTCCAGAACAAAATAATCGCCATAAAAAATCCAGAAGAAGGAAACTTTCAATTTGGAAGGAATGTTTGGATTGGGAATTTTCGCTTTGCCAATGGCTTCCGATTTCTCTCCATCCAGGCTCCCTTTGTATCCCGAGTTCACGACCTTTATTTTTCCATCCTCACGCATGGAATATTCGGCGGTAACCCCTACCAATCCTCTTTCGAAACTGTGATCGAAGCGAGCAATTTCGTACCATTTCCCCAGGTAACGATCAATATTCAAATCCTTAACCACGCTATTGTCAATTACTGATTCCTGTCCTTTGCACGAACATAAAAGCACAAGAGAGGCAAGTAGTATGTTGAGTTGTTTCTTCATTTATAATCTTATTAATTTCTTGTGTTTCTTTAATTTTTTTATGGCCCAATCGTAATGACTCGATGTTGAAGAAACACAGTAACTGCCTAAACTGGTTGAACCTGTCCACTGAAAATATTTCTTGGTAAACAGTTCTTCTTCGGTAAATGAGTCAATCAAATCCATACATTTTTTATGAGTTTGATTCAAAAGGGTAGTGGCTTTTTCATAATCAGTTTCCTGATGCTTTTCCCATATTTTTACATTCATGTCAGGATAGGTTTTCCAATTGTAATTATCGGGTAAAAACTTTGCTGTTGCTCCCGATTGATTGGATTGAACCCAGTTTAGCAACAAAATTTGCCATTCATACAGGTGCACCAATACATCCCTAACATTACGGTCTCTATCCTCGAATACAAACTCTTTCTGTTGTTCTTCATGGGTTAACGAATCTATTAAAGAAAACAATTTTGAATAGTTTTCGCAACTGGCATTTAGCAGTTCTTCTTTTGTTTTTGGTCTGGGCATGAAATTTTATTTTTACTGATTTTACCAATATGTATGTTCGTAGTCGATACCTACAAAATACAAATCAAATCCTCCTTTTCCACCGGTTCTGTTCGATGAAAATACCATCATGGTTTGGGTGTAGCTAACTCCTTCATCTATCAATATTGGGCGGTATTCGTCGAATTCAGAATTAATACCTTCTCCAAAGTTGATCGGCTGACTCCATTTCCCGTTTTCATAATTACAGTAGTACAAATCGTATCCGCCAAAGCCACCTTCTCGGTTCGAGGCAAAAACCATTTTGTTACCAAAAATAAATGGACACTTGTCATCTGCTGTACTCGAGAGTGCCTCTTCTTTATTGACTTCGTGTAATGTATCATCAGATAAAAGAGTTTCCAAATCCATATCAGAATCTACATTAACGGAATAGAAATCGAAATTGTCCTCCTCGCGGTTCGAGCAGAAAAATATCTTGGTATTGTCGGAATTGAAACAAGGATACAGATCGTCAAATTCAGAGTTCAGAAATGATACTTCTTTGGGATCGGTAAAGTTCGCTTCGCTGAGGTTAGAGATAAAATTGATCTGAAAATCGCCCGAAACATCGCTTGCATACAAAAGTGAGAAATAAGTATCATTAAAATCGCGTGTAATAATTAGGTTAGGCCCAAACTCATTGCCAACGCTTTTAATTTTATCAACTCCCATTTCTATAATATTATACTCTTCCTTGTAAATGCCCCAATTGGAATATTCATTGCTCACGATCAATTCACCTGTGGTTTTGTCGAAATTCACATTCATTGGTTGATAGATCACGTCAAAATCATTTCCCTGGCTATTCCGGTTTGTTGAAAAGCAGAATGGGATTAGATAGCCCAATGTAGGAGCAGTAGAGTTATAATCATCGTACTCGGTATTAAAATCTTCCAAATTAACGGGAGTTTCAGGAAGACTACCAGTATTGTACTTGTATCCGCCTCCTCCGTAGCGAGTTTCATCGCAGGCTACGGATAGAATCAATAAGATAAGTAGGAACGATAGGTTTAGTGTTTTCATTTTGTGTAATTGTTGTTAGAATTTATTGGTAAGATGAAATCATTTTCAGATGGTTGCGTGGTTTTGTTAATTGGATGATAGTGTTTTGAACGCAGTTTAATTTTGTGGGATAATATAATCCCATGCTATCCCATATTCTTGTACAATGAAAGTATGTCTTGAAAAAACGGTGTCTATAGCATTAATGTTCGAATCTGCTTCTATATCAATAATTCTATATCCACATGAGTAAGCAGTCCTCTGTTTTTCTTTAATATCAGAGATCAAACCATCAAGCTCAATTTTTATTTGTTCACTGTCAGCTTCAGCCAGATCATAATTGTTTAGTAGTTGTAGAATTTTGGCATTGTCGTTAATGATTTCTATTAATTCAGATTTCTCCTTTTTGATTAAGTCAATTTCTGAATTGAGTTGATTCACTCCCCAAAAATGTTTTGTAATGGTAATACCGATTACAATGCCTATTAGAAGAATGGCTATGTTGATTAAGTATTTTTGCATAGTTTATAATTAGTGAAACGTATGTGTAAAGTGCAATACCCATGTTATCGGGACCTTAACTTAATGACATTGAGCTTGCGCCAGCGATAGGGTTGCGCTAAGTAATTTATTCTGCATTTATTATCTCATCATATAACTTCTGAATATCTTCATTTTCGTTATTAATATTCCTTGCTTTGGTAATTTCACTTTTCGCAGCATTTATCTGCTTACTTTCTTTGTATGCACGCGCCAGATTATAAAAAGCTTCCCAGGAAGCAGGATGAATTTCTGTATTAGCGGTGAAAATTTTTATTGCAATATCATTTTGATTGCCTAAATACATTTTACCTACTACATTAATCATATTGGCTTTGCCTTTAAACAATACCTTGTTTGATTTCAACCAGCTAATTGAATTATCAATCCCGTCTTGTATTATCCGATTAAGTAATTGTGCAGCAATGTTATAATCAGTATCGTTCTTTTGAATTAATTTATTGTTCTGTATTTCAAATTCTTTTGAATCTTTATTTCCCGATTTTAACTTGTCATTAAAAAAACTAGTAAGGCTCTTACATAGCACAGTATAACTTTCGGTTGTGTTATTTGCCTTACTATTCTTACCGCACATGGCAAATTGTTGCCAATAAGATATGAATCCGTTATGGCCTATTGCAGTCATTTGATACAGATATTTATCCTCTGTAGAAATTGTACTGTAATAAGGGAAAATTGAAAAGTCTTTGTACTTATTGGCAATCATTAGATAAGGAGTATCTGCTTTATCAATCGTGAACTTCTCAATTTTATTTAATACAGAATATAATCCGTATTCATGGCTTCCATCTAAACTAGCTACAGCCTTTACCTCAGGGTTTTGCATCTGGTAAATTATTGTCGCCATACCTCCAGTACTAAACCCGAATAATCCAATATTAGAAAAATCTAATTTCAATGAATCACTAATGTATTTTACACTAAATTCCATATCACGAACTTGTGCTACAGTAGCTTTTCTTTGGTCATATCGTTTTAAGGTTTCATGTCCTGCAGAGCCAACTGAAACAATACAATATCCATTGCTGGCCAAATACTCACACATAATATGATTTTGTACTGCTGACTTACTATTGGATGGAGCATATATGATGAGAGAAAATTTATTATCAATTGGTTTTGCATTGAGTATTGCTTTAACGGGGCTATTTAGCACCTCTTCTGTTGTTATTGATGTGTCAATTCCAAATTGCTGTTTGGAAAATCCCAAGTAAGCATTAACAAAGTTGTTAGAGATCTTATCAATGTCTTGCTGTTCTCTCTTGAAATCTTCTCTAATTGCTATCAAATCAATATAATTTTTGAATGACATACATTTCAATTCAGGATTATTTTGACTGGGATACCAAAAATGAATCAACATGGGGCGATTTACTGTATCATGGCCAATAATATAATTTCTCGAATTGTCTGTCGCCTTAAAATACTTAAAACCCACATTGTATCTACCTTTTCTATCAACCTGACAGTGACTAGATTTAAATACAAGAAGGAGTGAAAAAATTAATATTATTTTCTTTTGCATAATGTTTTTCTCAGGATTTGTTTAAGTGTGTTTGGTTTTACGGTATTTAAACAACGTAAGAATAACATCATATTGATGTTATATCACTTATCTGTTGTGTAAGAGGTTAAAAATCAATTTCTGTTAGTACACTAAATTTAATCATAAATCACATACAGTATTGTTCTGTACACTAATTCATTATCAATAAAAATAAGAAAGTTAGTTTTTGTATAAGTTAACTACCTCTCTTTGTACTGTTAGGATTACTTCTCAAATTACAAATGGTACACAGCAACTATTAATACATCCACACTTCAATCTTTAATATTTTTTCAATTCAAGAGGAAAAATATCAATGCTATGGTGTTATTTCCTTCCTCCCCACAGGAGCAAGTTTATAAGGTAACATTATTTTGTTCCTCCCCTGGGGAGCATGAAAATAACGACCATTATTTTGCTCCTCCCGTGGGGAGGAAGAAAATAACATACCATTATTTTGCTCCCGCCCGTGGGAGGAGATAAATAACGGTCCTTTATCCACTAATGTTTATCTGCTTTTAAGGAGTATTTAATTATGAAATACATGGCGCCAATAGAATGACGGCTTTATAGAAGAGTTTTTTGTATCTTATTTTACGATTCATAAAAATTATGAAATTAATTGTTTGTTATCTATAAATTAAATAACTTCATGGGTGAAAATAACAAAACTAACACATTATGAATTTTAAATCCATACAATTAAGACAACTAAGGCACAATGAATTTATCCAGTATAATAAGAATTTTCTTGAAATACTTACTGGTTATGATTTGGAAACTTTAAAAGTGAAAGTGCAATCAGATTCTTTTTCATCCTTATTATCAGCTATGACTGCATTGTATATGCCTGATAGGGGAAGTGAGATTACCAAATTGTTAGAAGAGGATGATGCGCGTCGTGATAAAGCCATTTATGGTATTCAAGCAGTAGTTGAAGGTTTTTGTAATCACTTCGATTCTGAATATGTAATGGCAGCTACTGTATTACTTAATTCTTTAGATAAGTATGGTTCGCGTATTGCAAAGCAAAATTACCAGGGCGAAACAGCAATAATTGATTCTATTTTACAAGAATGGAAAAATGAAAGTGTTTTGATAAATGCTTTGAGTAAATTATCTCTTACAGATTGGGCCAACGAGTTAGAAGCAGCTAACGCTAAATTTAATACGGATTATTTAGATCGTGTTAAGGAGGATGCTGAGCAATCGGATATAAAAATTATTGATATTCGTAATCAAATGATTGAATCGTACAGAGTGTTAACAGCGAGAATTGAAGCTTTTGCCACAATTAGTGATGATCAGACATATTCTACCATTATTAATCAGGTAAATAGTGTGATTCCAAAGTACAATGCGGTTGTAGATGCTCGTAAACCCAAAAAAGAAGAGAAAGAAACTACCGAAGAAGAAGTGGTTAGCGAACCTTCAAGCAAGGAGTCGTAATTTATTGCTTACAAACTAATATATTTTAACCCCATGCATGCTTGTTTTGTATGGGGTGTTTTATGACTGAATATATGGGTACTAATTCTGATAAAGAGAATGTTAAGATATAGTAATGTAATTATTGAAAATAAATGAGAGATTCTTACACATAATTTCTTATTTTAGTGATAACGCCAATACCCAATGTGCAAACTGGCTGATTTTTGGGAGTTACCACAAGTTGCAAGGTGTTTGTTAGGCAACATTATACTAACATTAAAACATAAGACTATGGGAAGTAGAGAGATAGATGGAATTATACAATGGCATTCCGATTTTGAGACAGGTATTGCGAGAATAGACTTCGAACATAAAATCTTTATAGAATTGTTGAATTCTTTTAAGTATGAAATCAATTTAAAGCGTTCTGATGATGAGTTGTTTAGGATTATGAATGAAATAGAAAAGTATGCAGAATTTCATTTTATTAGTGAGGAAAATGCTATGCGTAGAATGAATTACCCTGCTTTTAAAGAGCATCAAATTGAACATTTTGAATTGTTGGAAAAATTTAACCTTGCAAAGTTTAAAAATTGTAATTTTGAAGGATTTCATGAATTTCTAAAAGAATGGTTTCTTAGGCATACTGTTGAATCAGATACAAAATTGAAACTGTATATGTTGGAAAATAATATAAATTTGGAAGACTTTTTCTACGAACTAAAGATCTAAAATGAATACATTAAACGTTATCAAACTCCTGGTAGTTGATGATAAACCTGAAAACCTAAATCTGATTTCAAGCTTTTTTGAGGATTCAAACTATTTTGTGCGTACTTCAAGTTCATATGAGGAAACATACGAACTGTGTAATGAAGTTGAGTTTGACCTTTTGTTAATCGATATTAGAATGCCACGTGATGGTTTTGCCTTTGCCGACAAAATAAGAGTGAGTGATTTAAACAGCAATACTCCTGTTATTTTTATGGCTGAGAAAACCGACCAGGAGAATATCTCAAAAGCTTTTAAAGTTGGGTGTAGGGATGTAATTACAAAGCCTTTTCAGTTGGAAGAGTTGCTTTCAAAAGTATCTACACATTCCTTATTGCAAATCCAGCATAAGCAAATTCATGAATTAATGCTAGCAAAGGATAAGATTTTCTCTATTATTGGTCATGATTTAAGAAGTCCTTTCAATTCATTGATTGGTTTTTCTAAATTATTGCTTGAAAACCTGGAAGCGAGTGAGGATAAATCATCTAAAAAATATGCTGAATTGATTTGTAATATTTCAACAAAGAACCTCGAGCTTTTAGATAATTTACTAGTGTATGCACGTGATCTGGAAAAACAAGCAGAATCTACCTTGGAGAAAATAGATGTACACAAGCTTATTTCGGAAGTGCTACAAATTGTTCAACCTACTGCAGCATTAAAAAAAATACAGTTGGTGCAAATTTTTGGAGAGGCAAAATCTACTTTTGGCACCAAAGATTTAATTGCTACGATGATTCGGAATATTTTAGGCAATGCAATTAAATTTTCGCGTCAACAAGGTTTTGTTACCGTACAAACCAGGGTAATAGGTAATATGATCGAAATTGATATTACTGATACGGGGGTAGGGATGAATGAAAATCAATTGAATAATTTGTTCGATAAGGAGCATCCTCAATCTAGTCTTGGTACTTCGGGAGAATTGGGATCGGGATATGGTTTGCTTCTTTCGAAAGAAATTGCAGACAAACACAATGGTGAAATAAAGGTGGAAAGCCATGTGGGTAACGGTACAAGTTTTAAAATTAGGCTTCCAATATATGAAGAGTCAAAATAGAAAAAAGCTCCAATTAATATTGGAGCTTTTTTTTATGCCAATTCCACCACGGTAATTTCGGGTGGCATACCAATTCTTCCCGGGAAACCAATGTATCCAAATCCGCGATTTACATACAGGTACTGATCGCCTTCGCGGTACAATCCGCCCCAGCGAGGGTATTTGTACTGAACCGGACTCCACTTGATTCCTGCACGTTCAATTCCAAACTGCATGCCGTGGGTGTGTCCCGCAAAAGTAAGATCGATATTTGAGTCTTTAATCACCTCCTCGTCCCAGTGCGAAGGATCGTGACTCAATAATATTTTAAACGGAAGATGTTCTGTGCCTTGAGTAGCTTTGTTTAAATCGCCATGCTGAGGGAATGGAGGTTTACCCCAATTTTCAACACCTACCAAAGCAATTTCTTCTCCTTTCACATTAATGGTTTCGGTTTCGTTCAATAACAATCGAAATCCCATTTGCTTGTGAAAATGTTTGATTGCTGCAAGGTTTTTTGCTTTGTCTTCTTCTGATCGCCAATAGGAGTAATCGCCATAATCGTGATTACCCAGTATGGAGTATTTGCCAATTTTAGCTTTCATTTTTGCCAGAACAGGAGCCCAACCATCTGTCTCTTCGGCAAAGTTGTTTACCAAATCGCCGGTGAAAACAACCAAATCTGGTTCTTGTTCATTAATCAGTTCAACGGCTTTTTCCACCTTCTCGAAGTTCTTGTTGAAACTTCCCAGGTGCATATCCGATATCTGAACAATTTTTAAACCCTTAAATGCTTTCGGAAGATTGTTGAAACGAATACTTTCGCGCATTACTCGGTAGTTGAATTTTCCTTTGGTTACTCCGTAAAGGATAGATGCAAACGGAATGGCAGCCAATACCAATCCCATTTGGTACAAAAACTCGGATCTCTCCATCTTTCTCTTCGAATTAAATTGTGGTACACTTTTATTCCTTCTCTCTCTGAACCATGCTATGGTTCTCCTAATCGCCCCTTGTATGTCCTTTATTAAGACGAAAAATATGAATACAAACTTTGGAAAATAAAATAACGCAAATCCGGCCACCAAATAGCCAGAATAGATGTAGGCATCGGCTTTTTGCACGTGCTTAATACCAAACATGAATGTGGTAAAGGCAGCAAAAATAAAAACTGAAATGCTCCAGAATAAATACGTTAATGTGTGTCGTGCAATTGAATTGTTAATTCTTGCAATCAGAGGTTTTATGCCACGGTAGGTGTAAATGTCTACCAAAAGCATAAATAGTAACAGAGGTATCAATAAAAAAACGCTCGCTCTCATTCTTATTTCAAAGATTCTTAAATCGGTTTTTACCGATTTGTATTTATACTATCCCAAAAGAATTTTGTTTCCATCAGGATGTAAATATCAGTTGATTCAATACCATTTGGATATGTAATAATTGTAGTATCGAATTAGGCATCAAATATATAGAATAAACTACTACCTAGTCCTTAATAATTGTTAAAAAAGAGTTATATTCAGATTCAAGCTTCAAAATACAAGCACCAAATCCCAATCTTTGGTCTTTGGTGCTTGGGATTTGATATTTGGGGCTTGTGAAAAAACTTTAAACCAATACATATGGCACAGATACACGAATTAATTGATAAAAGATGGAGTCCGAGAGCTTTCGCCGATCAGGAAATAGAGGAGGACAAGATTGAAAAATTGTTTGAGGCGGCCTCTTTTGCTGCGTCATGTTATAACGAACAACCTTGGCGATTTGTATATGCTACCAAGGACTATCCGGAACGATACGAGCAGTTGTTTTCTTGTTTGGGCGAGTTTAATCAGATGTGGGTAAAGACGGCTCCGATGATCATTTTAACCGTGGTATCCAAAAAATTTGCACGCAATCAAAATCCCAATGCACATGCTCGTCATGATTTGGGTTTGGCCATTGGCAACATGTCCATGCAAGCCATGAGTATGGATTTGTACATGCATCAAATGGCTGGTTTTTCGGCTGAAAAGGCTCGTGAAGTTTTTGATATCCCGGCAGATTTTGAACCGGTTACCATGATTGCTCTTGGTTACCTGGGAAATGCTAAACAGTTACCCGAAAGTATGCGAGAAATGGAATCGCCTAAGCGAGATAGAAAAAACTTGGCCCAATTATTGTTTGATGGCGATTGGGATAAAATGAGATAAAATCAAGAATGCTAAAAAAGGCTCCCGTTAAGAGAGCCTTTTTTGCTGATAATTTACATTGATAACTTATTGCAAGTAATCGTTCCTAAATCAAACGTGTTTTGAATTTAAGAGGACGCAAGATAGTTAAAAAAGACTAAATAGTCTTTTAATTGGATGTGAATTTTTTCTCTTTATTCTTTAGATGATATAAGAAACAATAAATCAATAAATTTTAAATTATGAAGAAGTTAATTCTATTAGTGGCGATCCTTATAACAGGTATATGTGTAAATGCCCAAAGCACTTATCCTACTTTAGATGTAAAAGGGGAGAGCAAGATATTTCAAGAACCGGATATCGTTGTGATATCGGTAAATGTAAGCACCAAGGCAAACGAATACGAAGCTTGTTTAGACAAAAATTTTTCTGCTATAGATCGTTTAAAGAAATCATTGAAGTTGGCAAAGATTGAGAGTTTGAAAATATTTGATGTTGGTCAGCGAATTAATGAAGAGAAAACCTATTCATCGGGTAAACAGATTCCTGATGGTTACCGTGCCAATTATAGTATCAAGCTAAAGTTGGAAGCCAAACCAAAAACCATTCACTCTTGTCTAGAGGTATTAAAATCGTCGGATGTGGAGTTGAATTTCAATGCCAACTATGGTTTAAGTCCTGAATTGATTAAAGCTACCGAGGCCAAATTAATTGCAATGGCTGTGAGTGATGCCAAAACCAAAGCGAAGATATTGGCAGAATCTGCAGAAGTTCAGCTTAAAAGCATTCAGAATATCAATTACGGAACAGTTAAAACCATATACGGACCAAAGCAGCACATGGCCGAAATGAGAGTGAACAAGGCTGGATATTCGAGTTCACAATCATTCACCAATCCAGATCCAATTGTACTGACTGATCATGTTGAAATTACTTATTTGTTGGTTGAGTAATGATTTTATTTAAAACTTAAGATCTTTCAACTTCATGAAAACTCACTAATACTGCGGTGCTTTGCACCTTGATTTATTAATGGTTTTTATCTGCTGTAAATACTTGGCCACGCTGCGGCTTGCTTCGTATTAATCAAGCTAAGGTGTGTAGCACCAAAGTCTTTATAGAATAATGGATTGTTTAGAATCTAAGGTGCAGTGCACCGAGGTATGGAGACAAGACCTAAATAGTTTAAAAAGGTTTGTATAGTAATCTGAAAGACCACCTGTTGCGCTTCTGTCATCTTGAAATTGAGCCAAACTTGTCGTAACTTGATTAGTGAGTTTTGTACTCAGGACAAATTGAACCTAACCGAAAAGAAAACGACGATGAAAGCTATAGTAATGAGAAAATATGGTTCTCCTGATGTATTGGAGATTACCAATCTGGATCGACCGAAAATAAAAGAAAATCAAGTATTGGTGGAGGTGTATGCCTCCTCAGTTAATCCAGTTGACTGGAAGATAAGAAAAGGTCTGCTAAAGCTATTTATGAGGAAGAAATTACCTTGTATTTTAGGAGGAGATATTGCCGGTCGTATATTAGAAGTGGGCAATAAGGTGCAGTTTTACCGAGTAGGCGATGAGGTGTACGGGAAAGTAGACATTATCAAAAATGGAGCATATGCCGAATATGTGGCTACAACTCCTGATCATTTGGCTTTAAAGCCTCAGAATATGAATTTTGAAGAGGCTGCTACAATTCCTTTGGCTGGATTAACTGCCTTGCAGGCTCTGCGAAATATGGGTGGTATAAAGGCAGGAATGAGTGTGTTGATTAATGGATGCTCGGGTGGTGTTGGTTCATTTGCCCTGCAATTGGCAAAAGCATTTAAATGTAAGGCCACAGGTATTTGTAGTACACGAAATATAGAATTTGCCAAAGAGCTGGGTGCTGATCGAGTGATCGATTACGAAAATGAGAATCTATTGGAACTTCAGGAGGAGTACGATATTTTCTTCGATGTGGTTGGTAACCTGGAATACTCAAAAGTGAAACATTTGTTGCAGCGAGGTGGAGTATATGTAACTACCTTACCTTCTTTTAATATTCTTCTTTTGGGTTCAATTCACAATTTAGTAAGCTCTAAGAAAATGAAAAAGATCTTTGTACAGGAAAGTAAAAAGGATCTTGAGTTGTTGGCCGATTTTATTGATGCCGGATTACTTAAAACCTACATCGATAAATCTTACGAATTGGATGATATTGCAGAAGCACATCAATACAGCGAATCGGGAAGAGTTGTTGGAAAGTTGTCTTTGAAAATTACAGAATAATTTTTCAATTAAGAATTAATAGAAACACAGCTAATTAACTCTGCTAATTAGCTGTATTTATAATTAATCACTTATAATTCATAATTAAAATCTATCCTTTTGTTTTAATTGAGCAACCAATGGCTTTTGTGTAAGTTACTGCTGGCTTTTTATTCATTAAAAGAGAATTAATGGCATCTTCAACATATTTGATGCTCACTTTCGAAGGATCTTTATAATTGTTATCGATGGTACCAATGTATTCTACCTTTAGATCTTTACCATTTTTGCTTAAAATGTAAACATGTGGAGTTTTTGTAGCTCCAAAATTCTTGTACACTTCTTGTTTTGCATCAAAAAGATAAGGGAATGTAAAACCTTTTTCTTTGGCTCTTTTTTGCATTTCTTCAAAAGAATCTCCTGGAACAATTGCTGGATCGTTCGGATTAATAGCAATTACAGGAAAACCTTTCTTCTTGTATTTTTTATCGATATCAATAATTCTGTCTTCATAAGCCACGGCATATGGACAATGGTTACAGGTAAAAATCACCACAAATCCTTTTGCATCTTTGTAATCAGCAAGTGAGATGTGTTTGTTATCGATATTTTTCAGCTTAAAATCTGTAGCTGAATCGCCTACCTTATATTCTTGAGCATGAATTGCTACTGCTGATATTAGCAGGAAACTTAGGAATAATATTTTTTTCATCATCTAAATAAATTGGTTGTTATCTATTCAAATTATCAATTGTCTCTGCTAGTTCAGAATAAGTTACTTTCCTTGCAAAGAATTTTCGTTTGTCCTTTTTATATATCACTGTTGCTGGTAATGCACCATCCCATTTGTCATCCACTTTACCAATCCATGAGTTTGCATCCGGATCATCTAGAATTACCACCTCAGCATTTATATTTTTCTTCGTAAGAAATCTGTTCAGTCGTTCTTCTACTTTTGCTCCAAAGTCCAGACTTATTAATATGACCTTTACTTGTTTATTTTCGTATGATTTTCGGATGTGTTCAAATTCCGGAAGCTCCTCAACGCAAGGTTTGCACCACATGGCCCAAAAATTGATAACATATGTGGTATCATTCTGTTGGTGGAATGTAGGTTCTAGTTCCTTAAAGTTTAAGGTTTCAAAGTCCTGAGATTTAACTGTCATACAGATTGCAATCAGTAAGGAGATCGAGAATAGCATCTTCATTTTTATGATATTGTATAAATAAGACTTGTAAGTATTAAATATACCATTAATCATTGAATTAGAATAATCTGGCTTGTTATTGATTTGTTAATGTGCATAAAAAAGCCTGTCAATTTTTATTGACAGGCTTTATTGAATTTTATTTGTTTTAGTCTTGTAGGAGTGTCTCGTTAAATTGATAATCTTTATAATTTACTTTATAGAATACACTATAGAGAGCAGGTATAAAAATCAGCGTAATTACTGTACCAAAAAGTAATCCTATCATAATTGAGGCTGCCATTGGTTCCCACATTAAGCCTCCACCCAGGTACAATGGAATTAATCCTAAGGAAGTTGTAAATGTGGTCAACAGAATTGGTCTGAACCTTTGCAGGCAAGCTGCAATTACTGCATCTTGTGGTGTTCGTTTCAATTCGGAGAGTTCAATTTCAATCCGGTCAATCAATACAATGGCATTATTAATTACAATTCCGGCAAGTGATATTACACCCAGGAAAGCCATAAAACCAAAATAGGAGCGAAGTGCAATTAATCCAATTACTACACCAATAACTCCCAATGGAATTGTACTTACCACCATTGCTGTTTTTCTAAACGAATTGAATTGAATGACCAGCAATAACAGAATTAGAAATGCAGATAATGGCAGATATGCAATTACCGCACCCATGTTTTCAGCAGTATTTTTACTGTCACCGCCTAGTTCGTAATCGTATCCAGTAGGCCAACTTTTCACATCTTCATCCAACCAGGGTAGCACCTCATCCATTATTTCAGAAGCATTGCCATCTTCTGTGATTTCGCTCGAAACATTAATACTTCGAATCAAATCAAGGCGTTTAATTTTTGCGTATTGCCATTGAGGGATAATGCTGGCCACTTGAGAAAGAGGAACGCTTCTTCCTGAGCTTTGAGAGAAGACATTCATGGTCTCGATCTTTTCATAGCTTTGATTTTGGCTTGCGAAACCTCTTAATAGTATCGGAATATTTTTATCATTCTCGCGATATTCGCCAGTTTGAAATCCATCCAGTACTGTTTTTAATGATGTAGCGATATCCTGATTGGTAATGCCTGCAATTTGTGCATTGTTCTGATTGATATTAATCACAAATTTTTTGGTTTTTGGCCCCCAGTCATCTTTAACGTTTTTGGTTCCTTGTACTTGCGATAATTTTGATTTTATCTTCTCCGATAGGTCAGCTAAAATATCTGGATTATCTCCTTTTACCTTAATCTCAATTGGGGTTCCGCTACCTCCCGAACCTAATGCTGAAACCTTAATATCTGCATTAGGGAAATGTTTAAAGCTGAATTCATCCAATCGACGAATCATTTCTGCATTTTCTTCGAAGGAGCTTGTATTTACGAGAATGTGAGCATAGCTCGAGTTTGCTTCATCCTGCGAATATCCCAAGTCATAAGATTCCGGTCCTTGTCCAATAAAGGAAGACCAGTCAATGATTCCCTTTTCTCTCTCAGTATTTACCTGTAATTCTTCAGCAATGTGTTTTTCAATCTCTTTTACCACCTTTTCAGTTTGTTCTATTTTTGTTCCCAAAGGCAGATTAATGTCAACGGTAATCATGTTTCTATCACTATCCGGGAAGAAAATGAATGGCACCAAACTAAATCCTTTTAAGGATAAAAAGAATAGTAGAACTATTCCTCCAATAACAATGCCTTTGCGATTTAAAGCGGATAAGATGATGGATTTGTAATATACTTTTAATGCATCAAAAATACGATCCATGAAGTTCGGTTTAGCTTCTTCTTTTGGTTTCACTTTTAGGAAGTAAAAACACAACATGGTGATGATGGTAAGAGAAATGATCCATGAAGATACCAAGGCCAATGTGATAACCACGAAAATTGGTCCAACAATATCACCCATGGTTGATTCTGCCAAATAGAACGATAGGAATGCAATCGAAGTGGTTAAGGTTGAAATTAATAAAGGAACTATTAGCTCGGAACAAGATGAAACAGCAGCATCTTTTACGGTCATTCCTTTCTCCATTTTAACCATTATCGATTCGGAAACTACAATGGCATTGTCAACCATCATTCCCAACGCCATGATTAATGCAGCTAATGTAACTTGATTTAGTCCCATGTTTATAAGTCCCATCAACATTAGGGTCATGATGGTTACAATAGGAATCAAACTGGAAATAATCAAACCCGTTCTCAATCCCAGGAAGATTAGCATTACCACCAATACAATCACGATAGACTGAACCAAATTGCCAATAAAATTATCTATACTTTTATCAACATAGTGGTCTAAAGAAGTTAAACGTTGAACATTTAAACCAATTGGTAATTGTTCATTCCATTCAGCCAAAACTTTATCTACATCTTCACCCAGCTTAATAATATTAGCGCCATCCATTAAGGAGATAGAAAGTGAAATTGCTGGTTTGCCATTTACATGAACAATGGTGCTGGCAGGTTCAACATATGCTTTGCGAATGCTGGTAATATCTCTTAATTGTACCACTTGACTTCCATCACCTATTGGAATTAATGTATTCTCAATACTTTCCAATGATTCATAGTTGCCCGTTGGTTCAAGAACTATTCTTTCCGATTCAAGATTAACTTCTCCACCTGAATCTAAAATATTGGTAGATGCAATTATACTTTGAAGTTTAGATGAGCTTAATCCATATTCTTTCAATTGTGATTCGTCAAACTCAATAAAAACTCTTTCATCTTGCACACCTCCAAGTTCAACTTTAGCTGCGTCGTCGAGCTTAATTAGAGCATCTTTTAGTTTATCGGCTGCTTCTTTCATTTCTACATAAGAGTAGCCATCACTTATTAATCCAACCATAATTCCATACACCACACCAACGTCATCATCATTAAGGTTTGGTTTTACATTTTGAGGCAGGTCTCTAAGACTATTTATTTTTCTTCTGAGCTTATCCCAAATTGCCTGAAGTTCTTCAGGAGCAACTTCGTCTTTAAGCTTTACTGTTACTACCGATAAACCAGTTCTGGATGTACTATTAATTTCTTTTACTTCAGGAATTTCTTGCGCTTTCTTTTCTATCTTGTCGGTAACCAAAAGTTCAACTCTTTCTGGTCCGGCTCCAGGGAATGAGGAAACAACGGTAGCTACTCTAACTGTGTATGGTGGCATACTATCTCTGGGTAATGTTTCGTATAATGCCAAGCCTAAAATCACCACCACGGCAAGCAGAGTAAAGGTTATTCGGCTTTTTTCAATAGCAAATTTTGTAAGGTTCATAATTGCTTTGTTTGGAGGTGAATACTATTTTAAACTAACTTTCTGTCCGTCAAGTAGTGTTTGTAAGCCAGCAGTAGCCACAATCTGACCTGCCTTTAATCCACTCTTCACTTCAAATCCAATAGGAGAAAGTACGCCTACTTTAAAGTGTTGTTTTTTAATTACACCAATATTTTCGTTTTCTTTTTCTATAATGAAAACAAAGTTGCCTTTGCTGTCTTCACCCACTGCTGAAATCGGAACAATTAAGCTTTCACTATTATTAGCTTCGGCAAATTTAAATTTGATATGTGCTGCCATTCCTGACTTCACTTCAGAAGTTTCACCTAATAATTTTATTCTTACCGGATAGGTAGCGGAGCCTTCACTTATTGAAGGAGATACTTCGTTTACTACTCCTTGAAATTCTTTGCCCTGAAGAGCAGGAAATGTTGCTGTTACTTCCATCCCTTGTAGTACTCTGTTGATTACGTTTTCAGGCAAACCAAGACTTACCTCCATAAAACTACCAGCGTTTAGAATTGCAATAATTTGTCCTGCACTTACATTCTCATTGTTCTCTACATTTTTAGCCGCAATAACTCCATTGGACGGAGAGTAGATAATTCCATAGCCAACTTGTTTTTGTTGTATTTCAACACTTCGTTTCGAGGATTCATAGTTTGCTTTAGCCGAAGCGTAAGAGGATTTTGCATTTTCATAATCGCTTAATGAGGCACTTCCTTTCTCAAACAGGGTTCTGGTTCTATCCAGTGTTGAAGTTGCTGTGTTTAAGTTTGCTTTCGCACTGCTAAGCGCTGATATTGATTGTTCCAAGGACAATTGAGCTTCAGAATTATCGATCCTTGCCAATAAATCGCCTTTTTTTACCGATTGACCATTGGCAATATTTAAAACAGTTAAAATACCAGAAGTTCTAAAACTTAAGTTGATTTCTTTATCAGATCTGGCAGTTCCATTAAATGATCGAACTTGTCCTATTCCTGAGTAACTTACCTCTTGAAATTTTACTGGTCGGTATCGTTTTTGTTTTTGCTTTTCGTTGCCATTGCCACAAGATCCAAATGCAAACAAGAATAAGCTTAATGCTAAAATGTATAATGGTTTCATATTGTACTGGTTTAATTATTGGTTAAAAGATAGGTTTGAAGATTTTGAATGAAAGTTTGATTTTCTTCATCCGGATTTAGGAAAAAATAATAGGATAGTATTCTTTCCATTTGTAACAGACTTAGATAAAAGTTATAGCCAGCACTTGCTTGTTGTTGCTGTGCTTGAAAGTATGCTTGTTGTGCATCAATTAAACTTGTAATTCCTATCGCTCCATTCGAGTAAGAAATTTGCATAAGCTCCAAACTTTCTTTTGCTGTTTTGGTGGTAAGTTTTGATAACTCAATATTGGTATAAAGATTCAATATGGTAAATACAATATCATTTACATTTTTCTTTATAAGTGTTTCAGTATTTTCTTTTTGAATATTTAGTTGCTGTTGTTGAATTAATGACTTTTGCCTGTTTAAACTTCTCTGATTTTGATTAAATATAGGCAGACTTAATTGTACACCAACATTGTAATATCCATCTGGAGCACCTACAATTCCTGTAGGATATGTACTTCCTTTTCCATCTCTTGAAAAAGTATAATTGTATCCTCCTTGCAAGGCAATGCTTGGAATGAATTTACTTCTTTGATATAGTTTTGCACTTCTCTCTGATGCTTCAATATTAAACTGTAAAGATTTCAGTTCGTGAGCATTTTCAATAGCAACTGTCTCCAAATATTTTAACAGTTTACTTCTTAAAATTGGATCATCAATCAGTGCGATTAGGCCCTTGTAATTAAATTGATCTTCTGTATTCTCATCTACCAAAGAGTGTTTGATGTCAATTTTGTAGTTGATGGGATTATTTAGAAGTTGATTGATGGCATGCATTGCTTGAATAAAGTTGGTGTAAGCATTAACGATATTTTGAGTTGCGAGTGCCAATTCACTTTTCCAACGCAGAACATCTCCTTTCCCAGTTTGTCCAGCCGAGTAATTTTGCTTTGCGATTTCAAAATTCTTTCTGGTAACCCTTAGATTTTCATCATTAATTAGGTAATTGGCTTTTGCAATTAATGCATTGTAAAAAGTAACACCCGCATCTAATATTGCATCTTTTTCAACGGCATTGTAATTCTCTTGGCTTGCAGCTGCCAGTGTTTTCTGAATTTTGATATTTCCACTGGCTTGTTCCGAAAATAGAAGTTGTTCAATATTAACATTACCACTTGTGGTAAACTCGGGATTCGATCCGTTTGAAACCTTGGCTAAATCAGGATCAATATGAGAACCGGTTACCGAACTTGTAAGATTTGGTAGGTATTGACTGTTTGCCAACTTTACCTCTTGTTGGGCCAAATTAATATCAAACTTACTTGCTTTTAAGCTTAAATTCTTTTCCAGAAGTTGATAAACAAAATCATCTAGGTAATACTTCTTTTTATAAGAGAGGTTATTGGCATTTCCAATAATATTTGTTTTAATTAAAAAACTGTATTTCAGTGGAAAATTGATTTTAAAAGAGGTTTCGATATTTAGAAGAAGTTTGGTTTCAACGTCTAAATAAATTGGCAAATCCGATAAATCATTTCCCAATACTGCAGCTTCAATGTTTAGAGCAATTCTCCTAAAAAATTGATCTAACTCATTTATAGGCTGTGTATTAAGGAGTACTCCTAGTGAAGAAAATTCTTCATCTAATGAAGTGAAGGATGGCAAGTTTCGATTGTTAATCATATCAATCATTCTTTGTCTTTCCTCCTTAGAGAAATATAGGCCTCCGGAAATATATACAGCATCAATATCTTCAAGCTGGCTGTCTAACTCATCAGCAGATGATATTGAGATAAGTTTGTACTCTGATTTGATCTCGCCAAGAATTTTGTCTAATGTTTCTTTTACAGGGTAGATTTCGGTTAAATACTCATCTAAAATTATTCCAACTTTCTTGTAAGGATACATTTCCTTAAATTCAGATAAGTCTTCTTTGTATGATTTAGGAGTTAATATATAGGTCAGATTTTTAACCTGCGATGTGTTTTGACCTTCAGGAAACTCTATAAAATCATCATTAATAACACCAAATAAAATAACTGGTTTCGGAAATGTTTTGTTTTGAGCAATCACAAAATTGTTAAGGGAACCAAAGGATAATATCAAATCAACATCATCGGTGTTTACTGCAGTTTGATAGTTTTCTTGTGCCTTTTCCTGGCTTAGTTGGTTCATTAAAAAATATTTCTCCTTAAATACAATTGTAGCTTCCTGAGATACAACAGATTTAATTTCAGCTTTCAACCGATTTAAGATCGAGTCTGTTTCGTGAATATAATCATCACCCAAAATGGCAACCGAGTATTCCTTGGTATTTTGAGCATTTATCCACGATGCATTCAATAAAATAAATGATAGCAGGATGAGTTGTTTCATGTGGTTTTCTCTTAAAAAATAAAAATCAGTTTAAAAGATATTAAAAAACATCGAGAAAACTTAGTTGTACCCTTTATTATTGCATTAAATTATGTTGTTGAAATTGAATTGATTTAATATCAAACCATTATTTTTAAATTATTTTTTTAACTTTGAGCTGTACAAATGATTTACAAACAATGAATAGAGTTCACACAAATCGATTTTTTTTCTTTTTTAGCATGTAGTGCTGAAGAGGTTTTGTGTGATATAAAATATTAACTGAGCCTTTTTCGAAAGGCTCTTTTTTTTACGATACGATGAGAACCATATTTTCCTTTAGCTTCTTTTTTAGCTTTTTCTTTTTTGGAGACGAGAAGGACAGGATTCTAATGGTTTAAATTACAAATGCATTAAAAGAGAGTCCTGATTATTCAGGACTTTTTTTTTGAAAAAAATCTAATAAAACCAAAACAAAATGGACAAGAGAAGAATTGTTATTCAAGGAGTGGAAGGTTGTTTCCATCACATTGCGGCAAATGCATATTATGGTGAGGATGTAGAAATTATTCCAGCTGAAAATTTTGCCAAGCTTGTTGACCTTGTTAATGATGAAAGTGTTTGCGATGCAGGAATAATGGCCATTGAGAATTCAATTGCTGGAAGTATTTTACAAAATTATGGCTTGTTACAAGATTCAGGTCTTGTTGTGGAAGGAGAGATCTTTTTACGAGTTAAGCAAAACTTGATGGCATTGCCGGGACAGAAAATTGAGGATTTAAAAGAGGTTCATTCTCATCCAATGGCTATCAATCAGTGTAGGGCATTTTTTCGTCAATATCCACATATCAGATTGGTAGAGATGGAAGATACAGCATTAAGTGCTAAAAACATTCGTGATAATGAACTACATGGTGTAGGTGCAATTGCTGGTGATTTACCTGCTAAGCTCTACGATTTAGAGATTTTGGAGGAGGCAATTGAAAGTATCAAGAATAATCAAACTCGATTTTTCTTGCTGAAAAGACAAAAAGATGTTGGTGTTAATGGTGGATTTACAAAGGCTTCGCTATACTTTAGTACAAATCATGAACCTGGTAGTTTATCGTATATTTTAGATTGTTTTGCTAAAGAGGGTATAAACCTTTCTAAAATCCAATCTCATCCAATTCCTGGTGAGAATTGGCAATATTTCTTTCATGTCGATTTGGAATTTAAAGCTCCAATGCAATTTAAAAATGCAATGAATATGATTTCTCAAAAGGTTAGAGGAATGCAAATTTTAGGGACATACAATAAGGGCATTGAAATTCGATAAAGTTAATTAATTGAATCAAATATCTTATCAATCTGCTTGGCTAACGAAATGTCTTTCTCGGTGATTCTTCGTTTGGCGTGAGTTGTTAATGTTACTCTGACATTTTTGTATTTATACAGTTTAATGTCAGGATGATGATCAACTTTTTCGGCATCTTTGGCAATAAGATTGATAAATTTAATGGCATGGGTAAAATCAGATAACACGTAATTTTTAATCAGCTTACTATCTATTTCACTCCAGCCTTGTTCCAATAAAATATTCATGATTTTCTGCTTTTTGATATATAAAGTTAAGGAAAGAAAATTGTAATGTAAACAAAAAGGATTGCCACAAGCAATCCTTTGATTAACTAATTAATTTCAGACAAGCAAAAAGCTTATAATGAAATTTCTCTATCCAGTTCTTCTCCCATAATTTTTGCTCCACTATACAAAACAGATCTTTCTTCGGCCTCCATGTAAACATCAAAAGGTAACGAAATGTTATAAGCTGTTTGTACCAGTATGGCAATATCGTCTTTGGATCCTAATTGGTTTCTCCAGTTAATTTCGGTTTCATCCAATAAATAGGCATAAACAGGCCCGGTGAAATAAGCAAAACAATCAGCGTACGATTTGTTTTCCCATAAACATTCAAGCTTTGATTGCAAAAATGATTTAAGTTCTGGTTTTGATCTACATATTTTCTGAGCAGTATATTCAGCCATACCTTCATGAATTTCAAAACGATTTTCACATCCATCGCAATCAGAATATAAAGCTCTGCGATATTTTCTAAAGCAAATTGCATCGATGATTGCTTGTTTTCGGTCTTCTCCTTCACTATGTAATGCATAATCCAGGGCTTTCCACTCAAGTTTTAACCATACTCTTGCTTCCATCTCTTCCATATGACTGTTGTTATATGGTAAAGGTTTTAGATCTATTTGTGGTTGCAAACAATGAAAAGCTTCATGCAAAATAACACACTGTTGCTCAATTTTGTTTTCAGGCAAAGGTAGAGGTATAATAGCCCAATTGCGTTTGTCAATTTTTTGTGGTCCTTTTTTCACTTTTATAAAATCAGGAAGTTTCCCTATGTAAATGTTATTTTTTTCTTCCAGGTTTAGTTTAGAGCTATTCTTATTTGAGTACACGATTTCATTTTCTTCATCAACAAAGAGAATTGGAACATCCAAACTATGTCCCCATAGCAATCCATTATCTTGTGAGCAAAGCTCTTGAGTTTCATCAAGAACAGCTTTGATAATTTCAGGAGAATAATTTTGATTATTTGCCTTTGTATTCACAATGTAAATCATCAAAAAAATGACTCCAACGGTTAAAATTCGTTTGATCTTCATTTTAAGTTTGGTTAATAGGTTCAGTTGAATTGTAACAGTATTTGTGCCGTTCTTTGTAAGTGGCAGTATATCAATAGTTGGTGATTGGTTTTGGTGTGGGTGGAAAAGGAAATGTTGTTACATTTCGTACAGTAAGTGTTCGTATCTGTGCAGACTTTACAATCATTTAACAATGTTTGTTGGTATTGGAACTAATAAGAGAATTCTGTATCTTAATTACTAATACCTAAACAAATTGCTATGATATGTTTTATATCAATTGTTTTGGGCAAACATTAAAATTGAACCGAATGAATGAATATCTTGAAATATTAATGGTCTTAATGAGTTTTCTGATTATTGCAGTTGGAGCAAATAGAATATCGTTGTATTTCCCCAAAATCAAGTTACCTATAATTACTGGCCTTTTATTTATAGGGATGTTATCTGGTCCTTATGTATTGAATCTTTTGCCTAAAACTTCAATCGAAAAGCTAGGGTTTATAAATGAAATATCATTGGCATTCATTGCATTTGCAGCTGGAGCCGAATTGTTTCTGAAAGAGTTAAAAGGAAGAATGAGAAGCATTAAATGGATGACGTTTGGACAACTTGTATTTACATTTGGGATTAGTGTTTCTTTTGTTTTGTTGATTTCGGAAAGAATTCAGTTTTTATCAGAAATGTCATTCGAATACAAGTTGGCTATTGCCTTATTGATTGGGACCGTGTTTGTTACCAGATCACCGGTTTCAGCAATTGCTGTTATTAATGAAATGCGCGCAAAAGGTCCCTTTACACAAATGGCAATTGGTGTTACAGTAATAAAAGATGTATTGGTAATTGTTCTTTTTACCATTTGTTTTGCTGTTGCAGATGCATTGATATCAAAAATTCCATTCGATTTTTGGTTGGTCATCATTTTGTTTGGCGAGTTGTGCTTATCCGTATTTTTAGGTTTTGTATTAGGAAATTTGTTAAATCTAATCTTATCCATTCGCATATATACGCAACTTAAGGCTTTTATAATTGTACTTACCGGATACAGCGTATATTTGTTAGCAAGTTTGGTTCATAATCAAAGTTTAGAATGGTTTGGATTCGATTTATACATTGAACCATTGCTGATTTGTATTCTTGGAAGTTTTGTAGTCGTTAATTTTGGTAAAAACCGAAGAGAGTTTAATCGAATTATCGAATTGGTTGTTCCATCTATTTATGTATTATTCTATACATTAACCGGGGCATCAGTAAAAATTGATATTTTACAAGATGTATGGTCTATTGCCTTGATATTTTTTGTTGTACGATTAACCAGTATGGCAATTGGAGCATTTATTGGTGGAACTTTGGGTGGCGATCCAATGCGTTACAATAGAATTTCGTGGATGCCATTTGTTACTCAGGCTGGTGTTGCCATTGGCTTAGTATCAGTTGTGTCGGCAAAATATCCAACTTGGGGTTCCGAGTTTGCTACTATACTTTTAGCTGTAATTGTATTAAACGAGATATTTGGACCACCATTATTCAAATGGTCTATTCTTTTGGTTGGCGAAAGTCATAAACAAAGAGAGTTACAGCACGAAAATAAAGTACAAAAAGCACTTATTTTTGGATTGGAAGGTCAATCGCTGGCATTGGCAAGACAATTAGCAGATAATGATTGGAAAGTACAATTGGTAACTCGAAATGAAGCGAAGGCAAAATTAGAATATCAAGGAGTAAATGTTGTACATGTTCCCGATTACAATTTAGAGGAATTGAGGAAGATTAAAGCTCATAAGGCAGATGCTTTGGTTCTTTTAAATAAAGATGATGACAATTTAGCGGTTTGTGAATTGGCTTATGAGCACTTTGGTACCAGGGATATTGTGGTTAGAGTTCATGAAAGAAGTTTTATTCAGAAATTTCATGAATTGGGAGCATTAATTGTCGAACCTTCTACTGTGATGGTGAGCCTTATGGATCATTTGGTTCGTTCACCAATTGCAACCTCATTATTGCTTGGAATGGAAGAAAATCAGGATACTGTTGACATAGAAATGCAAAATCCGGAATTACATGGAGTTGCAATTCGAGATCTGCAAATACCTACTGATTTGATTATATTGGCTACCAAACGAAATCAGAATACTCTAATTTCTACTGGATTCACCAGATTAAGATTAGGTGATGTATTGACTGTAGTTGGTTCAATTGATAGCATTGATAAATTGAGACTTAAATTAGAGAATACGGAAACTCCTGACTATAAGAAAATAAGATTTGCAGGAAAAACGATTTCTTTTAAGCGAAGACCAATACAGCCCGATACAGATTTACCAGGTTAAAAATACCGTTGTCCAGAAGGCCAGAGGAACTACGGTATTCCAGATTACTTCCTCTCGATGTCGTGCTCTTTGAAGTCTTTCATTTTCGACTTGTAATCGCAAGTAATTTAATTGCTGTTGGTTTTGAATATAAGCCAACTCCTTTTCCTTTTGGATGTTTTCAAGATAAATAATTGCTTCTCTGCTTTTGGAAGGATTGGAGTTAACTACAGCTACCAAATCTTGTTCTGATTCATATAATCGGTTCAGATGGTAGTAAGCCATACCTCTCTGTAATTTTACTTCGCTCATATATGGTTTTTTAGCCAGTACATGGTTAAAATCCAATATTGCTTTTTTGTAGTTTTTTAGTTGCATGTATGCATATCCTCGATCTTGAAAAATAGTCGGATAATAGGGCATAATGTTAATGGCAGTGTCTAGGTAGGGGATTGCTTTATCATACTTGCCTTCCAGAATGAGCATTCTACCTTTGTCATGATATTGCATATAGCGTTCCACATTTTGTGATTGAGCAAAAAATGAGAATAATATACCTACAATTAAAGCTATTGATGTTTTCATGAGTATTTCAATATTTATTGATTTAAAATTCTAACGCTAAACATGCAACATAAATTGTACCAAAAAACATAAAAAAAACCCTTCGGTTTTTCGAAGGGTTTATCTGTTGTTTGATAATATATTATGACTTTTTACAGCACTCTTTTTTACAATTAGCATCGCATTTTTTTGCACTAGCTTCTTTTGTACATGATTTTTTACATTTTGAATCGCATTTTTTTGCACTAGCTTCTTTTTTAGAACATTCCTTTTTGTCTTTGCAACATGCTTTTTTCTTAGAGCATTCTTTTTTAGAACAGTCTTTTTTCTTTGAGCAACAAGCTTTTTTATCAGCTTTAGCTTCTTTTTTTACTTTCTTTTTATCTTGTTTCTGATCCTGATCTACATCCTGAGTAAGTACAACGTCGTTATCAGTAGAAATGCTAATTGGTTGAACTGCGAAACTTACCGCGCTAATTGCGAAAACAAATAATAGGCTCAATAATAACTTTTTCATTGTTTTAAATTTAAAATGTTAATTAATCCGTTTTGATTTTATTGAATTGTATCATAAAGAACGTAAAAGATCTTTTTGTCTGCTGTTAATGAATTGTTAAAGAAATTTAAATTTTTAAAAATTAAACTACCTTTGGATTGATTAATATACCCATTATTAAAGGAGTACAGAAGATATTAGATGATAAAAAATGCTCAAAAATTAATTAACAGACTAAGTAATTATAGAATTCAGATATTCCTTGGCATATCAGTAGTCGTTCTAATTACTCTTCTATTAATACAAATAAGGTGGATAGGTAGAGCGCGCGATTTGAACGAAGAACAATTTAACCACAGGGTAGGTATGGCTTTACATGAATCGGTTGACGAGTTTATGAAGGACCGAGAGAGATGTGAAGCTATGAGTGCTTGTATGAATAAATCGAGATTTGATGCCAATGATAGTGCAAAATTAGAAAGTGAAGTGGAGCGCTTGGATTCTATCATTAAGCAACAATTTCAAAATTACCAAATTCAATCAGCATATACCATAGAGGTGTTATCTTCAGCTGATGAGCAGCCAAGAAGTAAATGTTTCTACTATAGTTTACGTAAGGCATTAAGTCACGATAAAGCTGTACTGAATGTCTATTTTAATAAAAGAGAGCAAAGTTTAATGGATAGTATGGGCAGCATGTTTATATTATCAGTAATGTTGATATTAATACTTTTTGTATTTTTTGGATTGACTGTTTTCTCATTTCTTAAAGACAAGAAAATTTTAGGAAGAACGACTGACCTTATAAATAACATTGCTCACGAATTCAAAACTCCAATGGCAACCATTGCTTTGGCTGGAAAGATGTTGGGACGTGAAAAAGTTCATTCTCAACCCAATCAGGTAATTCATTATGCCAATATGATTACTTCGGAAAATGATAGACTAAAAAAACAAGTTGATCAGCTTTTAAAATTGTCATGTATAGATAGAGGAGAGTTGCAATTAAATTCAAATCAATTTAATGTGCATGAACTACTAAAAGAATGTATCGATTCTTTGTCAGTTAGATTATCGGAACGAAAGGGAGAGTTGATTATAAGAAAATCAGCTATAAATGATTTAATTACAGGTGATAGGGAGTTGATTCAAAATGTTTTTGTAAACCTTTTGGATAATGCCATAAAGTATTCTTCAGGAAAACCTGAATTGAAATTGGAAACCAAAAACAATAACGGAAGTTTACTTGTTTTGGTTTCCGATAAAGGAATTGGAATGAGTAAAGAGGAGCAAAAACATGTTTTCGATAGATATTATCGAGCACCAACAGGTGACCGTCATGATGTTAAAGGGTTTGGAATTGGTTTGTCATATTCTCGAATGATAATTGATGCTCATAAAGGTTCGATAAATGTTTGGAGTAAGAAAAATTATGGTAGTACCTTTACTGTTACAATACCACAATCTTAAAATTTATGTCTACACTTGCAACAAAAAATATATTACTGGTTGAAGATGATCCTAATCTTGGGGAGGTTTTAAATGCTTTTCTTGAACTGGAAGGCTTTACGGTTAGCTTGGCTCGAGATGGGGAAGAGGGCTATGAAAAATTTTCCAAATCAAAATATAATATTTGCCTTTTGGATGTGATGTTACCAAAATTAGATGGGTTTTCTTTAGGTAAAATGATTAGAAAAATAGATAAGAACATTCCTATTATTTTTCTCACTGCAAAATCATTAAAAGAAGATAAATTAAAAGGTTTTGATTTGGGAGGTGACGATTACATTACCAAACCATTTGATGAAGATGAGTTGGTTAGAAGAATAAATGCAATATTAAAAAGAACAATTTCTGTTCAGAATACTTCGGAATTATCTTTCAAACTTGGTAATTTTGAATACAATCATGTAAATCTAACCCTAAGAATCGACGGGAATGAGTCTCGAATAACGCAAAAAGAAGGAGAGGTTCTTTACATGTTGCTTCAATCGAAAAATAATGTTGTCCGACGTGAGGATATCCTTGTAAAGGTTTGGGGCGAAAATGATTACTTCATGGGAAGAAGTTTGGATGTGTTTATTACAAAATTAAGAAAGCATCTTAAACCAGATCCACAGGTGAAAATCGAAAATGTTCATGGAGTGGGATTTATCCTGTCTGATGATAATTAATTTAACTTCCAGGTGAGACTTAAAACCGAAAAGTTGTAATTTTGAGTTTTAAAATTCAAAACTAGTATTGGTATGAGCATACCTCAAAAAATAGAAGAAATTAAAAAATCAATTCCAGAGAGTGTAAGCTTGGTGGCAGTTTCTAAAACAAAACCCAACGAAGCAATAATGGAAGCTTATGATGGTGGTTATAGAATTTTCGGAGAAAATAAACCTCAAGAGTTAACAAGAAAATTTAACGAATTGCCAAAAGATATAACTTGGCACATGATTGGTCATTTGCAGACCAATAAGGTTAAGTATATTGCTCCATTTGTTAGCTTAATTCATGCAGTAGACAGTTTAAAGCTATTAAAAGAGATTAACAAGCAAGCCTTAAAAAATGATCGTGTAATTGATTGTTTATTTCAGTTTCATATTGCTGATGAGCAGACGAAGTTTGGCTTAGATTTAAACGATGCAGAGCTTATTATAAATTCTGAGGAATATCAGAATATGCAAAATATTCGCATTGTAGGTGTTATGGGAATGGCTACCTACACTGATGATGAAAATCAGGTTCGTTCAGAATTTAGCAACTTGAAATCTATTTACAGCAAACTTAAATCAAAGTTCTTTTCAGAAGAGGAGAGTTTTAAAGAAATTTCGATGGGAATGTCCGGAGATTATAAACTGGCTATTGAAGAGGGTAGCACAATGATTCGTGTTGGAAGTACCATTTTTGGAGCTAGAGATTATTCAAATAAATAACATTTGCCACAAAGTCCTTCGTTGATGAATCGTAATTATTTATTTAAATGATTATATTTGTTCGTTAACGATTGAAATTCAATAAAATTAAAATACTATGATAAATCTTGAAACCACTTATATGGGGTTGCCTTTAAAGAATCCTGTAATTGTTAGTAGTTCTGGTTTAACCAATTCGGTAAGAAAGATTAAGATTATCGAAGAAAAGGGAGCTGGTTCTGTTGTATTAAAATCTTTATTTGAAGAGCAAATCACAAACGAAGCCCGTCACCTTATTAGCAAAGATCCTACAAACGTTGGATATCCTGAAGCTGAGGACTATATCCAAAATTACATCAAGGGTAACTCGGTTTCAAATTATTTGACATTAATTAAGGAGGCAAAAGAAGCTGTTTCGATTCCTATTATTGCTAGTATTAACTGTGTGTCATCATCGGATTGGACTCATTTTGCAAAAGAAATCGAAAAAGCTGGTGCTGATGCCATTGAATTAAATGCATTTATCGTTCCAAACGATAGAAATATGAGTTCTACTGAGTATGAAGAGCTTTATTACGATATTTTCAATGCTGTTAAGAAAGAAGTAAATATTCCTATTTCGATGAAATTGGGTATGTACTTTACAAACCTGTTTTCTGTAGCAAATCGATTAAATGCTGATGGAGCTGATTCTGTTGTTTTGTTTAATAGATTCTACGAGCCAGACATTGATATTGAAGATTTGAAAATTACTAGTGCAGAGGTATTAAGTAATGCGAGTGATATTCGTAGATCTTTACGTTGGGTAGGAATGTTATCCGATAAAATTAAAGGTCTTGATATTTCTGCATCAACAGGAATTCACAGTGGGGAAGCTGCAATCAAGCAGTTGTTGGCTGGAGCAAAAACCGTTCAAATTTGTTCTACAGTTTACGAACATGGATTTGATCAGGTAACCAAAATTTTGGAAGAAATTTCGGCATGGATGACTAGAAAAGAATTCAAATCAATTGAGGAGTTCAGAGGGAAGTTGAGTTATGGAAACATTCCTGATTCTGCACTTTACGAAAGAGCTCAGTTCATGAAATACTTTTCGAATAATGAAAAAGATGTAATGATCTAAAATAAAAAGGCTGAATCATTTGATTCAGCCTTTCTTTTTAAAATTGATCAAGAATGTGAATACATTCATGAATCATTCCTTTAATTTCTTCAGGAGCATTTGGAATTGCATCCTTTAATTTTTCTTGTTCTTCAATTTTTATATCCGATTCAATTTTTCCAGTAAAGTTTTCAATTACTGTAAAAGCTTCAAAAGCAGTTTCAAAATCAGATTTGATTAATAAATCGGTAAACACACTTACATGTTTGGTAAAATCGATACTAGATTGCCAACAAATACCAGCTAATTCTTTCTGAATTGATTTGTACTCTTCATTAAGGATTGCTTCAATAAAAATCAGATCAGCATTTTTATCCTTAATGTCAGCCAAAAACTTTAAGATGGTATTTTTAACTTCTTCATCCGTGCTTTTTACCAATAAATCAAACAGAATTACAATATCTTCCAATTGTCCTTCTTCTCTTAGTTGATTGATCGATTTAGTAACAATTTTAGAATCTGAAGATTGTAGTTCCGATACTAACTTATCGTGTAATGCTTTTTTTGCTTTATCCGTCATTTTGTTTCCATTTGTATTTTGCAAAATTAATAAAATAAGCGATGATTAGTAGTGTTTGATAAAAATTGCTTTTTTAATAATAATTAAACTTATTTCTTGTGTCAGTATGTTTTTTTGTGGTTTTAAATGTCTTAGATATCCAGTTTTAGTAGATAAAAAATCGTATTTTAATTGGGCCTATAAATATTAACTCGTTATTGTATTTTATGAGAAAGATCTCTGTAGTTGGATTGTTGTTATTTTTATTTGCCTCTTGTAGTTGGAATTCTGCAGGGAAAAAGGAAAAAGAAATTCAATCTGAAAATTTAGAATATCAGCTAATGGCTGAAAATACAAGTAAAATGAAGAAGATATTCTTTGTTTTGCCAAGTCCTATAGAAACTTCATTGCTAATTAACAAATCAGGTATAGTTTTTCAGAAGGATTTACTCAACTCTACTGAGAAATTGGCAGGTTATTCCACTAGTACTTCCAGAGCCATTGCATTGGGTGTTTATTGTGCAGATTTAAGTTATTCAGGTATAAATGAGCAATTTCAAACATCTATAGAATATTTAAATGTTACCAGGAATTTGGCCGAATCTTTAGGGATTTTAAGAGCGGTAGATCCAAAGAAAATTAAATTGTTAGAAGATAATCTGACGAACAAGGAATTGGTGATTGATGTGATCTCTGAGGTGTATTTGGAATCGCATGAACAATTAAGAGAACAGGATCGATATCTACTTGCATCTTTAATGTTAATAGGAGGTTGGGTAGAGAGTTTGTATTTGGCTACCCAAAGTGTGAAACCAAACGAGGTGAGTCATCAAATTTTAATTGAGCGAATTTTAGATCAACAGCTGTCCTTGGAAAGTGTTAAATCTGTTTTAAGTGAAAACCAATCGAACCCGGTAATACAGCCAATTTATAAAGATTTATTAGATTTGGAGAGATTATTCAAAAAGTCGATTATATCAAAAAATAATGAGATGGATTTCTACGGTAGGGTTAATTTAGAAGCTTTTGAGCAACTTATTTTAAAAGTTAACGCTATAAGAGATTATATAGTCGATTAATAACTGATTAAATTTCATGAGGATTTTATTTACTATTTCTGTTTTATTTTTTCTTGCCAATACCAATTTGGTTTATTCGCAGTGCAAAGAATTTGCCAAAAAGGATTGTAAACCTTTATTGGAGAATTATATACATGATGGAAACTATAATGGAATTGTTTTAAATGTAGATGAAGATGTTGAACTTCATAAAGCATTTTTTAAAGGGCAAAAATATAGAGTGGTTGTTTGCAGAGAGGATTTTCTACCACCAATTCATTTTAAGATTCTAAATTCTGATTATGAGGTTCTTTTTGATAACAAGGATGATGGATACAGTAACAAATACGATTTTGAATTGAAAGATTCCCAAACTTTAATTATTTCGATGAAGTTTGTGACTGAAAATAAAGAATACGACAAAAGCATGAATGGTTGTGTAGTCGTGCTATTTGGATTAGAAATGTATTAGCAAAGATCATAAAGAAAGGCTCCTTAATTAGGAGCCTTTCTTCTATAACTTTTCTTTCAAATATTTTCCTGTATAAGATTGTTTGCATTTCGTTGCTTCTTCAGGAGTTCCCTCAAAAACAACCTTTCCTCCATTGTTTCCTCCTTCAGGGCCAAGGTCAATTAACCAATCAGCACTCTTGATAATTTCCATATTGTGCTCAATAATAATCAAAGTATGTCCTCTTGCAATTAGAGCATTAAATGCATCCATCAATTTATGGATATCATGAAAATGTAGTCCTGTTGTTGGTTCATCGAAAATGAAAAGGCAAGGTTCTGCTTTTTCTTTGGCAAGAAAAGAAGCCAATTTTACCCTTTGACTTTCTCCACCACTTAATGTGCTCGACGATTGACCTAATTTAACGTATCCTAAGCCAACATCAACCAATGGTTTTAAACGTTGTGCAATTTTCTTCTCGATATTTCCTTTTGACGCACTAAAAAATTCAGTAGCTTCATTTACGGTCATTTCCAAAACATCGTGGATGTTCTTACCATTGTATCTAATGTCTAAAATGTCATCTTTAAACCTTTTGCCTTTACAGCTTTCACATTGAAGGTAAATGTCAGCCATAAACTGCATTTCAACCTTTATAATTCCTTCTCCCTGGCACTCATCGCATCTTCCTCCATCAATATTAAAAGAGAAATGTGAAGCTTTAAAACCGGCATATTGCGAAGCTTTTTGATCGGCGAATAGTTTTCTGATTTCATCATATGCCTTTAAATATGTAACAGGATTCGATCGTGAAGACTTACCAATTGGATTTTGATCAACAAACTCTATGTTTTTCACCAACTGTAGATCACCTTGAAGTAAATCAAAATGACCGCTCTTATCGGAGTAACCTCCGTAGTGTTTTTTAAGAGCTGGATATAAAATTGTTTTCACCAAAGATGATTTACCAGAACCACTTACCCCTGTAATCACAGACATTACATTAAGTGGAAATTTGATATTAAGTCCTTTTAAGTTATTTTCTCTCGCGCCAATAATTTCAATGTAATTGTTCCATTTTTTTCTGTTCGAAGGAACCGGAATATTTCTTTCTTGCGAGATGTATTGTGATGTTAAACTTTCGTTTGATTTTTTTAAGGCATTCAGGTCACCTTCAAAAACAACTTCACCGCCAAGTCTACCAGCATGTGGGCCAATATCAATTACATGATCTGCAGCCAGAATAATGTCTTCATCGTGTTCAACCACAATAACCGTATTTCCTAAATCTCGGAGTTGTTTTAGAACTTTAATCAATAAATCGGTATCTCGCGAGTGAAGACCAATACTTGGTTCGTCGAGAATGTAGAGCGATCCTACCAGACTACTTCCCAATGATGTTGCCAGATTGATTCTCTGTGACTCTCCACCTGACAAACTACTTGATAGACGATTTAGGGTAAGATATCCCAAGCCTACATCAGAAAGAAACTGTAGACGGTTTCTAATGTCTACCAAAAGCCTTTTGGCAATTTGCTCTTCGGTTTTGCTTAATTCTAAATTCTGAAAGAAACTATTTAGTTCGATGATTGGCATCAACACCAAATCCTGAATGCTTTTTCCATCAATTTTAATATAGCCAGCTTCTTTCTTTAATCGAGTACCTCTACAATCGGGACAAGTGGTTTTACCTCTATATCTCGATAGCATTACACGATATTGAATTTTATATTGCTTAGATTCCAGGTATTTGAAAAAAGCATTCAATCCTTTAAAATGCTTGTTACCGGTCCACAATAATAATTTCTGTTCTTCACTCAATTCAAAATATGGTCGGTGGATAGGAAAATCAAACTTATCGGCAGTATAAATCAATTGATTTTTCCACTCTTGCATTTTTTCTCCTTTCCAACAAACTACTGCATCATCATAAATACTGATCGTTTTGTTTGGAATTACCAAGTCTTCATCAATTCCAATAACCTTCCCAAATCCTTCACATTTCGGACAAGCACCAACTGGATTGTTAAAACTAAAAGTATGTACATTAGGATCTTCAAACTCAATTCCATCCGCTTCAAATCGATTCGAAAAAGAATGAGTTTCTCCTTCAAACATTACCAAACATTCACCTTTTCCTTCGTAAAACGCAGTTTGCAAGGAATCCGCTATTCTGTTCTTCGTATCTTCGTCGGAAGAGACTCTTATTCTATCAATAACGATATGAATTGGCTTATCTGCAGGAATGATTTCTGGTGCTTCTAGAGCATCAAAAATTTTGTGAATTTTACCATCAATTTCAATACGCGAAAATCCTTGCTTCGAAAGTACTTCAAGTTGTTCTTTTTTGCTTCTGTCGCCATTTAGCATTTCTGCCAATATCATCACTGGCAAATCTTCTTTCTGCTTCAAAATAAAATTAACAACATCACTGATGCTATGTCGTTTTACCAAGGTATTTGAAATCGGCGAATAGGTTTTACCAATTCTTGCAAAAAGTAATTTTAGATAGTCGTATATTTCAGTAGATGTTCCAACTGTAGATCTTGGATTTCTAGTGTTTACTTTTTGCTCGATTGCAATAGCAGGCGGAATCCCTTTAATAAAATCTACCTCAGGTTTGTCTATCCTACCAAGAAACTGACGAGCGTAAGCTGATAAACTTTCCACATATCTTCTTTGGCCTTCGGCGTACAAAGTATCAAATGCAAGTGATGATTTACCTGATCCGGAAAGTCCCGTAATTACAATGAATTGATTACGAGGAATCTTTAAGTCAATGTTCTTTAGGTTGTGTACCCTTGCACCTTTTATATGAATAAAATCTTCTGAAAATTTCTCTGCCATCTGTCTTATATCTGCTCCAAATAGGAGTTGAATTTATATCTTGAAAACGAATTTCCAAAGTTATTTAACTTCTAAAGATTTTCAAATCTCAGGAAAAATTAGTTTATTGCATACTGTTACCAATTTATAAACCCCAAAAAAAGGAGATACTGCTTATAGAAAAACTTTTACGCTGTTTAAAAACTAAATAGTTGTGAATTTGAGACAAAATAATCCTACCGATTATGATCTCGTGAAGCAGTATATTGATGGTAACCATGAATGCATTGATACATTAATCAATCGTCATAAGGATAGAATTTATACCTATATCTATCTTATCGTAAAAAATCATCAGCTTACCGAGGACATTTTTCAAGACACTTTTATAAAAGTGATCCGATCGTTGCGTTTGGGCAAATATCAAGACAATGGTAAATTTCTAGCTTGGGTTTTACGCATTGCACACAATTTAATCATTGATCATTTTCGAAGAGAGAAACAAAGTAACACTTTTTCGAAAGATGATTATGAATTGGATATATTTAATTCTAATAAGTATTGTGAAGGCAATTGCGAAGATGAATTGATTCGTGATCAAATACATGATGACATAAGAGAGTTGGTTCAGGAACTACCAGATGATCAGAGAGAAGTTGTAATTTTAAGACATTATAAAGGTTTAAGTTTTAAGGATATTGCCGAACACACTGATGTAAGTATTAATACTGCATTGGGTAGAATGCGATATGCGTTAATTAATATGAGAAAGATTATCGAAGAGAGAAATATGACTTTAACTTTTCATTAGTTTTTTATTTGATTTTAGTAGGCCGGAAATATTTTCCGGCTTTTTTTGTTTTTGGAATACTAAATGAAAATCATAGGCGTTTTAGAATAAAACAAATTAGCCAATTATGCCTATGAATGAAATTTACGCTTTGTTACAACATGATGTTTTATTTTCACCTGAAGAAATGCCTACTCTACTTGAAAGAATTTCGGATTTAAACCTGTTTGATTCATCAGATTTATACAATTTGCTCGATGAATTTAAAGTGAAAGCATCAGGTGAAATAGTAGAACGCATAAAAACATTTAATCGATCAACGGTTAATGTTGATTTAAAAATTCCCGATATAAGGGAGATGATGTTGAATTAAAAAAAATCGGAACAATCACTGTTCCGATTTTTTTATGCCTTGTTTTTGTTAATTCTAAAAATAATCGTAAATTGATATCAAAATAATATCAAAAAGATTCAAATATGAAACAAGAACAAACTTTTACGGCCATTTCGGGTTTTGCAATGTTATTTGTATGTCTTCTTCTTCTTGCGGGAGGGATATTGGGCACTATATTTCTGCGAAATCCCTTTTTTATGTTACTCATCTTCGTATTGATGATCTGTCTGCCGGGATTTACTGTGGTTAATCCAAATCAATCTGCAGTGTTGGTTCTTTTTGGAGCTTACAAGGGTACGATTTTAAAAAATGGATTTTTCTGGGTAAACCCTCTATTTGTAAAAAAGAAGATATCTTTGCGTGCAAGAAATCTGGATAGTGATCCTCTTAAGGTGAACGATAAAATAGGTAATCCGATTATGATCGGAGTTGTATTGGTCTGGAGAGTTAAGGATACTTATAAGGCAGCTTTTGATGTGAATAATTACGAAAATTTTGTTTCCATTCAATCAGAAGCGGCAATTCGACATATGGCAGGTGTATATCCTTACGATAATTTTGAAGATGAGAAGGCTGAAATTACTTTAAGATCTGGAGGAAATGAAGTAAGTGAATTGCTGGAACAAGAGTTAACGGAACGATTGGCCATTGCAGGAATTGAGGTTATGGAAGCGCGCATTAATTATTTAGCTTATGCTTCCGAAATTGCAGGAGCCATGTTACGAAGACAGCAGGCCACTGCAGTGGTAGCGGCACGCTTTAAAATTGTTGAAGGTGCTGTAAGTATGGTAGAAATGGCATTGGAAGAACTTGCCGATAAAGATATTGTTGATTTGGATGAAGATAAAAAAGCGACCATGGTCAGTAATTTAATGGTTGTGCTTTGTTCAGATAAAGATGCTACGCCAGTATTGAACACTGGTAGTTTGTATCAATAATTAATAGAATATGACTAAAAAGAAATCATTTGTTCTGCGTTTGAGTCCAGAGATGTATAAGAAGTTGGAGAAATGGGCTGTTGATGAATTTCGCAGTACTAACGGTCAAATAGAATGGATTTTAAACAAAGCTCTTAAAGAAGCAGGCCGGTTGAAAGATGAAAAAAAGAGTGATGATCACTCTGAATAAATAGTTAAATTCAGTTATGCAAAGACCATCTAATATTAGGTGGTCTTTTTTATTTATATGCATTTAAGAATGTTATTTTAAATTAAACAAAAAATGCTTGCTCAAATTTCATTTTACTAATTTTTTGATTTTGTGTATCTTGTATGTAAATGATAGGGGACTTATATTATAGATATGAATAAATTAAGCACGTTTTACAAGAAAAGATTTGATGCATTTTTATTGCATCTTACAGAGGCTAAAAGTCTGAATGAGGATAATGTACACAAATTACGTGTTGACATTAAATATATAAGAAGCTTGCTTTTGCTAGTGGAAGCTCTGCACTTGGATACAGTTATTGTCGGCAAGCTATTAAAACAGTTAAGACCTGTTTTTAAGTATTCTGGTCGTTTAAGGACCATTCAGGTTTGTAAAAGTTTAGTCTTGCAACACAATGTGAAGAATCAGGAGAAAGTAATTCAGATTTTAGAAGAGAATCAGTCGAAGATATCAAATGATTTTGTTGTAGCATTAGAAAAATTTAAGCTTGATAAATTTAAAAAGCGGATGGAAAAGCTTTATCAGGTTTTGGAAAGAACATCTAGCACAGAATTAAGAGAGAAGGCTGATAAAATTATTCTTGATGAGTTAGATTTAATATACAAACTATGGGCTTCTTCGAGAGGAGAAGAGAATTATCACGATATTCGTAAGTTTTTCAAAATCATTAAATCCTTACTCCAATTATTAATTGACGTAGAGAGTTCTGAAGATCTGGAAAGAGAATACAAAGTTGTAAATGAAACAGAATCTACTCTTGGGAACTGGCACGATCGAGATGTTCTGGATAAGAAGTTAGCTAAAATTCAAAGCTTTGCTCCAAATCCAGAATTTAAATCATTGGTTCGTGAAATAAAGAATAAAAACAGAAGTGAAAAGAATACTCATATAAAAGAATTCAAACAACAAATGCTTACTAATTTTTTAAAGCGCTAGTCTTTGTTTTTCTTCTTAAAAATATTCTTAATCCTTTGGTAAATTGATTTTTTCTCGGCTTTTCTTTTTGCTCTTCTGGCTTTGCGTTCCATGAGTTTATCGCGATCCTTTGCTTTAACGCCAAAAATATTCTTAAGAAATCCTGAGTCTTTAGGCATGTAGTGTGGGATACTTAACTGAGCCAGAATATCACTATCAGGTTTGCGAATTGGGGCATAACTGTAGTTAGAGAATTTGCGATTACGACTTAGTTTGTGCATGAATTTACCATATATTGGCAAAGCCATACTTGCACCTTGTCCTAAAGTTAAGGAGCGGAAGTGAACACGCATGTCATCGGCTCCAACCCAGGCACCAGCTACTAAATTGGAATTGTAACCAATGTACCATCCATCTGCATGTGAATTTGTAGTTCCTGTTTTACCAGCCAAATCGCCTTCGAGTTTATAAACATTTCGCAGTGATTTACCAGTTCCGCTATTTACAACGGCCTGCAGCATGTGATTAATGATATCTGCATTCTGAGGAGATAATACAAATCTATTTTCATCTCGTTGTTTAGATAAATCAGCAATTAAATTTCCATTCTTGTCCTCAATTTTTACAAGGTAATAAGGATCAACATGTACACCTCTGTTGGCTAAAGTTGCATAAACTTGAATCATTTCGAACAGGGAAATGTTGGCGGTTCCCAATGCAAGCGAAGGAACTTTAGGTAGGTTGCTATCTACTCCCATTTCTTCGGCAAGAACAATTGCATCTCTAATACCGGTTTGCAAAAGTACATCTACAGCAATGGTATTTACCGATTCAGCCAAAGCACCTTCCATACTATAGCTTCCTTCGTATTTGTTATCTGCATTTCTTGGAGACCAATTATCGTACTCTTCGTAAATCTTTCTTTCGTTAGGTAAATATTCAAATGGAGATACTCCTTCTTCTAGAGCAGCTGAAAAAACGACAGGTTTAAATACAGATCCAACTTGTCTTTTTGCAGTAACATGATCGTATTTGAAATGATTAAAATCGATTCCTCCAACCCAGGCTTTTATTTTTCCTGAGTGTGGCTCCATAGCCAAAAATCCTGTGTTTAAAAGTTGAACGTAGTGTTTAATTGAATCGTTAGGCGACATGTTTACATTCTTTTCACCAGACCAGGTGAAAATTTTCATGTCTACTTTTTTATTGAAAATCTTGTTGATTTCTTGTTCCGATTTTCCAGATTTTTTCAACTTCTTGTATCGATCTGATCGACGTTTGGCATCAGTAAGAATGTTTTTTTTATTATCCCAAGGTTTAGAGCTTCCCCAATGCTTGTAAAACAAATTTTGAAGTCGCTTTAAATGCTCATTTACCGATTGTTCAGCATATGCCTGAAGCTTGGAATCCAAAGTCGTGGTAATCTTTAAACCATCTCTGTAAATGTCATAATAGCTTCCATCATCTTTAGGGAAATCAGCTAATATTTTATTCGCTTCAATTCTAATTTTTTCTCTTAAGTATGGAGCTAAACCATTTTTCGAAGCCTGATTATTGTATCTTAATCCCAATGGCAAAGCTTTCAGTTGCTTTACTTTTGCTTCTGAAATGTATTCATATTTTGCCATTTGATTCAAAACAACATTTCGTCTTTGTTTTGATCTTTCGGGATGTAATCGTGGATTGTAGTAAGTTGGAGCTTTAAGCATTCCGATTAATACAGCACATTCATGAGTTTTTAAAGTGGAAGCTGGTTTGCTGAAAAATTGTCTGGATGCACTCTCAATTCCAAATACATTTTCGCCAAAGGAAACTGTATTCAAGTATAATTGTAAGATTTCTTTTTTTGAGTATATTTTTTCCAATCGCGATGCAGTTATGGCTTCCCTGATTTTATTGATAGGCATGGTTAAGGCACCATAGCGCTTTCTAGGATATAGGTTTTTGGCAAGTTGTTGACTAAGTGTACTTCCTCCTCCTGAACTTCGATCTCTCATGATCAAAGATTTTACCAAAACACGAAGCATACTTCTTTGATCAACACCTTGATGTTCGTAAAAGCGAGCATCTTCGGTAGCAATTAATGAGTTAATCACATTGGGAGAAATATCCTTAAAATTGACATTAGTCCTGTTTTCAGCATAAACTCTACCTAAAATAGCACCATCTTCAGAGTAGATTTCAGAGGCATCTGCATTTTTAATGTTTCGCAAAGTATAGTAATCTGGCAGTTTTCCCCAGAAACCAAGGTATACCGTTGAAAATAGCAAGCCAATCCCAACAAGAGCACATGCTATTGCCAGTAATCCCAATCGAATGATGTACGACTTAAAACTTCTTTTCTTTGTCTTTTTCTTGGTAGAAGTCTTTCTCTTGGAATGTGTCTTTTTGTTTGTCGGTTTTTTTGCTTTTGCCATATTTAAAATTCTTGATGCTACTATTACTCAACGAATTTTCACAATAAAGATTATATCTCATTGCAAAACTATTACTCCCTGAAAGTTCAAAAATAGTGATAAAAACTAATTTTTTGATTAACTTATGTAACAGACTTCGTTGTGAATCGTATTAAAATGTTGACGAATAATTTAAAATTCACCATTAAGTGGAGTTCTACTACCTATTTACACCTATAATATGAAAATTGATAAGCTGAGAATTAATTCAATCGATGAATTGTCGAATATTAAAAATCTAAGTGTTAAAGCAGATCTGATATTTGTTTTTGGATATCGAAAGCTAATGTTGAATGAACCATTTACATTAGCGTTGAAGAAACATTATCCCGAGGCAGTTTTATTTGGTTGTTCTTCCGCTGGTGAAATCTCAGGAATTGAAGTGGGAGATGATTCAGTGGTAATTACTGCAATTGAATTTGAAAATTCGACGGTGAAGTTAGAATCCATTCAAATAGAAGAGAGTGCTGATAATAAACTTCTCGGTGCTAAATTATTGGATAAATTGGATAAGAACGGTTTAAAGCATGTCATGATTCTCTCTGATGGATTGAATATTAATGGTGCTGAGCTGGTTAATGGCATAGAAAAGACATTGCCTGGAAATGTTACAGTTACCGGAGGTTTAGCAGGTGATGGTAGTGATTTCAACGAAACGATTGTGTATGATAAATCTGGTAAGCCAGTGTCAAATTGTATTGCAGCTTTAGGCTTTTATGGCGAAAAAATTTCTGTAGGTTATGGTTCAAATGGAGGATGGGATAGCTTTGGGTTAGAAAGGTTGGTAACCAAATCGAAAGGAAATATATTGTATGAACTGGATGGAAAACCTGCCTTACAGCTTTACAAGCAATTTTTAGGTGATAAAGCAGAAGGATTACCAGCATCGGGTTTATTATTCCCATTAAGCTTACGAGAGGATGGAATTCAGGAACCCGTGGTTCGTACCATTTTGGGAGTAAACGAAGAAGATCAATCGATGACTTTTGCAGGATGCATTCCCGAGGGCGCCTATGTAAGGTTGATGAAAGCTAATGTAGACAGATTAATTAATGGAGCCGAAAATTCTGCCATAACCACTACTGAAATATTACCAAAGGATAGAGCTGAAATTGCCATTTTGATTAGTTGTGTAGGCCGTAAATTGGTTTTAAAACAGTTAATTGAAGAAGAGGTGGAAGCGGTGTCGGATGTAATTGGTAAAGATGTGTGTATTACAGGATTTTACTCTTACGGAGAGATCTCTCCATTTCGCAAGAACACGCCGTGTAAGTTGCATAATCAAACTATGACAATTACTACAATTTCTGAAAAATAAAGCAATGCATCGACTACTTAAAAGACAAATCAGGAAATATTTATCAGAAGATGAGCAAGAAAAATTTAGAGACTTTCTTGATGTGATCAATGATGCATATGTTGACTTTGATTCTGATATCAAGCAAATTGAAAATATTCTTGAAGAAAGTTCACAAGAATTGTTTAATGTAAATCGTGAGCTTAAAAAAAATCTGGAAAGCAAATCAGCTGAGGCTAAAACAACAAGTTCAAGACTAGAGGCCATTGTTGACAATATTAATGAGGTGATTTTTCAGGCCAATATCGAAGGAGAATGGATGTATTTGAATCCGGCATGGACGAAAATTACTGACTTTGATTTGCTGTCGAGTATTGGTACAAATGTTTATGAATTTGTTCACCCTGATGATATTGAGTTGTGCAGGTTGAAACTAAGATATTTGCTCGAGAATAAAGAAAAATCCAATCATTTTGAGGTGCGTTTTGTAACCAAGTCGGGCAGTTACAAGTGGTGCGAAATCGAAGAGCGATTAATCATAGGAGAAGATGGTAAAGCAACGGGATTATCAGGATTTATAAAAGACATTTCGCAACGAAAAAGTTTAGAAGAAGAAAAGAATGAAACTGATGAAAAATTCAGGATGATATTTGAAAAATCATCGGTAGCATACCTGATTATTAAAGAATCGAGATTTTTAGATTGTAACCAGGCTTGTCTAGATCTTTTTGGAGTGAAATATCGAAGCAATTTCATTGGTAAATTTGTAAAAGACTTCTCTCCGGAATTCCAAGCTGATGGCTCTAGGTCATCCGATAAGGCAATGGATTTTATTTACCAAGCCAGAGAAAAGGGCTTCAATAAATTTGATTGGATTCACATGAAGGAAGATGGAATGGAATTTCCTGTTGAAGTAATTTTGAATCCAGTACAGTTAGCCGAGGGCAATATTCATTTTGTTGCACTTAATGATCTGTCGGAGCGAAAAAGAGTGGAGTCGGAATTGATTGCTGCAAAAGAAAAAGCCGAAGAGGCTACCAAAGCCAAGGCGCAGTTTCTGTCTACCATGTCGCACGAAATACGTACGCCAATGAATGCTGTAATTGGCGTTACACATTTGTTGTCGGAAAATGACCCGAGAGAAGATCAGTTAAGTAACCTGAATATCTTAAAACTGTCGGCCGATAACTTAATGACATTAATCAATGACATTCTGGATTTTAGTAAAATTGAAGCAGGGAAGATTGAATTGGAGAAAATCGACTTTAATTTTAGAAATTTCATCAGTAATGTGACTGCTGGATTTTTTATGAAGGCAAAAGAAAAAGACCTGGAATTTATTGTTGAAATTGATCCAAAGATTCCTGCACATCTTACTGGAGATCCTACTAGATTATCTCAAATTATTACCAATTTGTGTTGTAATGCCATTAAATTTACCGACGAAGGTAGAGTGCTTTTAAAGGCTGATTTTAAAGGAGGATCAGACGATAAAGTGAATATTCAATTTGAAATTAACGATACGGGAATTGGTATTCCGGCAGACAAAAAAGATCAAATTTTCGAATCATTCTCGCAGGCAGATTCCAATACTACAAGATTGTATGGAGGAACCGGGTTAGGATTAGCCATTACCGGTAAGTTGATAGAACTGATGCAGGGTAGCATTGATGTAGAAAGTGAAGCAGGAAAAGGAACCTCTTTCTTTGTGAATGTTAGTTTAAAAATCAGCTTGAAATCCCAACCTAAGCTTAGTTTTTCTGATAGACACTTTACCGGTTGTGAAAAACTGAAAGGAATGCATGTATTGGTGGCGGAAGATAATCCTATGAATGTGTTAATTATAAAACAATTCCTTAAGAAATGGGATGTTACCTATGATATTGCCAAAAATGGTAAAATTGCTTTTGAAAAAGTTCAGGAAGCCGACTATGATATGGTACTTATGGACTTGCAAATGCCAGAAATGGATGGTTATGATGCTTCTGAAAACATTCGAAAACTGGAGGGTGAGAAGTATCAGGAATTGCCGATTATTGCTGTAACAGCATCTGCTTTTAACGAAATACGAGCCAAAGTAATGAGCGCAGGTATGACCGATTTTGTAACCAAGCCAATAAATCCTGAAGAATTGTATGTGAAGTTGGAGAAGTATGCTAATTGAAGTTACAGGCTCTAGCCTTTTACCTTTTAGGGAAAAGGGTGAAAAAGAAAAATATAATCAAAAACACACCCTTCTGGCTGTAGCCATCTTCCCTAAGAGGGAAGAATTCCTAAATTAAGCTAATTATACATCCAAAAGCTAAATCCAATTTGTCGAAAGCTTATTCTTTTGGGAATTTACTCTAGAAATTTGTAGCTAAATTAGAACCCAATCCTTCAAATCCATCATGATACACTGATTGGATAAATTTTTCTGTTCTAAAAAGGGATATTTAATTTCTGATAGGTACAAACCCTGTGGATATGCCAAATTCAATGGGGAAGGCGTAATTTGTTGGCTCAATTGCTGTTCAAATTCCTCTACGCTCATTTTACCTTGTCCAAGCTCAAGCAGTTGATGAACAATGATTCGAATCATTCCTTTTAAAAAGCGATTGGCGGTAATCTCGAATCGCAATGAACCCCCATCAGCACTCTTGTAAATTTGCGCCTTGCTTACCTTACAAATGGTATGATTGTGTCGATCGGGCGTTTTGCAGAAGGCACGAAAATCCTTTTCTCCAATCAAGAGTTGGGCAGCCAACTGCATTTTTTCACTGTTCAAATCAAGAGAATAAAGCGAAGAGATATCGCTCAAATACGGATTCTTACTGGTGTGAATAAAATAATTGTAAGTACGCTCACTGGCGCTGTGCTGTGCATGATTTTGTGGCTCAACCAACTGAAAATCGAAAACAGAAATATAGGGCGGAAGCATTCGGTTAATGGCAAACAATAGATTCTCATCAATTGGATGACTTACATCGATATGGAAATAATATTGCGATGCATGAACCCCCGCATCGGTTCTGCCACAACCCATGCAGTGTATTTTTTCCTTCAGAAACTTGCTCAAAACATCCTCAATGCTTTCCTGCACACTTGTGGCGTTAATCTGCTTTTGCCAACCTCTGTAATTGCTGCCTTTGTAGGCGATATGAAAAAAATACCTGTATTTCGACATGAACTTTAGTTTGGGAGCAAAGGTAGAAATTATTTGATGGAAAGGTGGGAGTCTATTTTAATGCATGGCTAAAAAAAATATGAGGCAGAGTGACAGGTTTGTTTTTGATTTGGAAAGAGAAACCCTTGGCTGTTTTGTAATGCTTAAGGGAGATATTTATCTATCATAGATTTTAATAGTTGTGGATTTTGATTTATTATTAAGTTAGTAATATGTAGTGATTGTAATGATTGAGAGGTGAATTGAAATGAGATAAATCTCTGAATGAATTGTAATATAGCTAAGAAAATAAGAGTAATGAAGTGTTTGTGTGTGTATTTCTGTTAATTTTAATAATTGATTAAGGATGAGGTTTAATAAAATCTATTATTTCTTTGTTAAGTAAAAATATTAATATAAATTTGATAGAGTCAGAGAGTAAAAATTGTGAGAAGTAGGCATGAGAATAAGGAATTTTATACCATACCAATTTAGGCAAAGGCTGAAATATATTGTTTTACCCCATGCCTGTTTAGGTAAAGCTTGAAATATTGAAATTTGGCCAATGCCTGTGTAGGCAAAGCTCGAAATATTCAATTTCAACCAATGCCAGAATGGGTAAAGCTTAAAATATTCAATTTTGACTGATGCCAGCGTAGGTAAAGTTCAAAATATTGAATTTCACCTAATGCCCATTTAGGCAAAGCAAAAAATGACATTTAGGAATGCCAGTTTAGGAAATGCAGAAAACAAGTTTTGAAATAATCAATAATTACTAACTAAAAATCACATACTATGAAATTGATTAAGAAAGTTTCAACAAGTAGTCGCAATGGCGATGTTAGTGCATTATTAACCCTTATTGTAGGAGCATTTGCAAAGAACGATTGGACTGCTGACACCTATTTAAGTACAGTACTTGCAACAGTAAGTGAATATGATACTTCGCTGACAGAAGCTTTGAAGCGATTGCAAGTCTTTTCGCAAATGGCAGAAAAGGATCGTGCGCGTGATATGACAATTCGATCCTTGTTTAAATTGGTTGAAGGATACACTCATATTCCTGTTGCCGAAGTAAAAGAAGCTGCAGTGGTTGTTTACAATGTATTGAATCATTATGGTTTAAATATTAGGAATGATGACTATGCAGGAGAATCTGCAGAAATAAGATCGGTACTGAACGATTTAGGTAAAACTGATATTGCAGCAGCCATAACCAAATTGCAAGGTGTTGCTGATTTGGTTGCAGTTTTAACTACTACTCAAAAGGATTTTGAAACGGTGGCATTGCAACAGGCCGAAGGCGAAGGAGCCAAGCAAGATTTGGCAACTGCCAGCAAGATAAAGAAAGCCGCTATTAAAGAATTGAACGACAATTTGGTGGGCTACATGAATACCATGGCAAAGGCAAAACCTGATACTTATAAGGCTACCGCCCAAACCATTTCGGAATTAATAGATAGTAACAACGAAAAGGTAAAACGCCGCCGTACAGAAAGTGAGACCGAGGCGGATGCCGAAGTGATTTAAAATTAGAATAGTGATGCAAAGGCTTCCGCGGTAGTGGGGGCTTTTGTTTTTGAGATATAAAGGATTTTTGTTGAAATAAATAAAATAAAACCTAATAATGAAAAGTTATGGGAATTAAACCAGGACCTAAAAGAACAGCTAAATCAACAGGTAAACCAGATAGACGCCAACGGGATAATAAAAAGACTCCAGGGAACACACCAAGTCTAAAGCCTCATAAGCATAAGAAAGGTGATTAGTTTCCTGTGTTGTCGAACGAATTGTTTGGTATTTGAAATCTAATCAAAGCAGTTTAAATTATTTCAAAGAAAAATCCCGAACCTATAAAAAGTTCGGGATTTTCTCTAACCACTATTTACTAACCTAAATCTAATTCTATGAAAAAACTTCTCTGTTTTGTATGTTACAAATGTAGGGTAGAAGAGTGCTAAATGGATTGAATAAAAGTTAATGAAACTTAAAAGTGATTAGAATATTGTGATTCATATCACGGTGCGCTGCACCTAATTAAGAATGTTAATGTTTGGTTCTATAAATACTGTGCAGCTCTGCTGCTTTATTCTTACAAAGAGCTTTAGGTGCGTAGCACCGGAGTATTTATAGAAAATTAGAATAAGGAAGGAGTGAGGTACAGCGTACCGCAGTATTTGGATTGCTTAAAAGCCTCGGTTTAGAACCCGAGCTAAAGGAAAAATTCAGCACAGACTATTTTCAATTATCCTCTGCTTTAGCCGAGGACTGAATATTAGCAAAGAAAAATCCCGAACCTTATAAAAGTTCGGGATTTTCTCTAACCACTATTTACTAACCTAAATCTAATTCTATGAAAAAACTTCTCTGTTTTGTATGTTACAAATGTAGGGTAGAAGAGTGCTAAATGGATTGAATAAAAGTTAATGAAACTTAAAAGTGATGGTTATGCTTCGAATTTTTGCAAGTATCTGCAACAAGTAGGGTAATGTACCCATAAATGCATACTTGTTTAAAAGCATTATCAATCATTTTGTTGTACAATTGGAAGAATAATGAGAATAAATTACTTTTAGAGCTCAATTTTAAAACTGAGGCATACATTTAAACAACAAACACATGAAAAAGTTACTATTAGCAGCATTTGCCATGCTTTGCATATTGCCGGCAAGTGTTGTTGCACAAGGAGTTTTAGATCAGGTAAACGATCCGTTTTTTGGAGAGAGTTGTACCAGTATCATGGTGGGTAAAAAGGCATCAACCGATGGATCTGTAATTACTAGTCACACTTGCGATGGACGATACAGAACCTGGTTAGAGGTTGAAAAAGGACAGAAGTTCGAGAAGGATACTACCATGGAAGTTTACAAGGGTAGCCTGAAAACTGAAACTGCTTGGGATCGAAGAAAAATGAATGTTGTAGGTACCATTCCACAAGCGAAAGAAACTTACGCATATTTAAATACTGCTTATCCATGTTTGAACGAAAAGCAATTGGCAATTGGTGAAACTACCATTGTTGGTCCTAAAGAATTGGTGAACGAAAAAGGAATGTTCCTGATTGAAGAGTTGGAGCGTATTGCTTTACAACGTTGTACCACTGCTCGCGATGCGATTACATTAATCGGCAAATTAATCAAAGAGTATGGTTACGGCGATTGGGGTGAGTGTATCACCATTGCAGACAAGCATGAAGTATGGCAAATGGAAATTTTCGGCGAAGGTCCTGATAATATCGGAGGCGTTTGGGCTGCTCAGCGTATTCCTGATGATCATGTTGGTGTATCGGCAAATATTTCAAGAATTGGTAAAATCGAGAAAAAGAACAAGGATTACTTCATGTATTCAGACAATGTATTCTCTGTTGCCAAAAATCTTAAAAGATGGGATGGAAAAGAAGAATTCAAGTTCTGGAAAGCTTATGGTAAGGTTGATAAGCCATTTAAGATTCGTGAGTTTTTCATTCTAAATGCTTTGGCTCCATCATTAAAATTGGATTTTGAAGCAGATGAATTGCCATTCTCGGTAAAACCAGATCAGAAAGTTTCTGTACGCGACGTAATTGCATTGTATCGCGAAACCTATGAAGGTACTGAGTATGATATGACTCAAAACCTAAAAGTGGTGAAGAAAAAATACAACGATAAGAAAGAGGAGATTGGTGCTGATACCATTATCGCTCCAAATGCTCACCCATGGCCAACAAGAGATCACAGAAACTTGCGTAATTACCTTAAAGAGGGAACCATCGAGTATCAGAGAACGGTTGCTGTTGCATGGTGTTCTTATTCTCATATCATTCAGTTGAGAGATTGGTTGCCTGATGAAATTGGTGGTAGAGCTTGGTTCTCTTTCGATAATCCAGCACAAAGCCCTCGTATTCCAATTTATTCAGGAACAACGAAACTTCCTGAGAGCTTTAATTTCTGTGGTCAAAAACGATACAGAGAAGATGCTGCAATCTGGCAATACAGAAAGGCCAACAAATTGGCTACTTTGCAATGGCAAAAAACCAGAAAAGGCATGATGGAAGAAGTGGCTTACTTTGAAGACAAAGGTTTTAGCGATGCTGAGTATTTTGAGGCTAAAATCAAGAAGCTTTTAGAAGAAGGCAAGAAAGAAGAAGCGACCACACTTCTAAATAAATTCACCAAAGATTTTACAGGAGCTACAATGCTACGTTGGAAAGAATTGGAGAATGAATATTGGGGAAGATTTGGTTTAGGATTCTAAAGAAAAAGTATAAGACTGCTGACATTTCACGCAAAGGTCGCAAAAAATAATAACGGAAAGAACGCAAAGTGTTGAGGTATAATAATCTCATCTTTGCGTTCTTTCTTTTATAACTTAGCGTTTCTTTGCGTGAACCGTTATTTCAAAATATTTTATTGTTCTTCTGCAAACTCCTTAAACATTTGCAGGTATTTTTCGGTTTGTTTTTTAAACGCTCCAGGCATTATCCATCCAAAAGCTTTCATTAATCCTTTTAGTTGAAACTCCTGTTCGGTTAAGTACTTTGTTTTGTGATCGCCTAAAGGTAGAAAAGTGGTTTTAGCCAAATTGTAAACCCCTCTTGCTTCATAGCTTGCAATAAACTCTTCAGGAAGATTTAAAGAGATTACTGTTTCAAGCATTTCCATTTCTTTTTTCCCTTGTTTGAAAATCATTTTTGAAGTAGAACCTTTTGTTCCAGGTTCTCCCGTTAGGTGTTCTATACTCTGCAGACCTTCCATCCATTTAAAAAGGTTATCTTCACTATTAAATAATTTTACGACTTCATCAATAGGCTTGTTAATTTCTATTTCAATGGTATACTTCATTTCAAATCTGGTTTAAAGTTTATGGAATATAGAATATACGAAAAATCATTGAAATGATTTGTATAGAGCATTGTCAGAAATATTTGCTTTGGCCTTGTCAACTTCGCAAAGAAGCAATTCCAATAGTGGCAACATTCGTTTCAAACCTCCTGTATTGATGATGAAATTCCATAGTGGTTCAAATTTTTTCCATCCGCCAGTATAGAATAAATGTTTTAGTTGATGGGTAAGATGATCATGAGCGAAAGAGGATTTGAAAATGTTCTGCCAGGAATAAAATTCCTTATAGGCCCATTCATATCCATCCTCCAATTCTTTTGCGCTTAAATTTTTGCTTTCATATACCGTGTGTCTTGTGTCATATAAATCCCAATCTCTGGTAAGAATACGATTCTGCTTCTCTAAATCCTGATAGAGCTTCGTGCCTGGATAAGGTGTTAAGATATGATAGGTTGCTGTGGTAATTGAATGGTTTACTCCCCAGTCAACCGTTCGTTTAAATACATCCTTATTATCATTGTCCAATCCAAAAACAAAACTACCATTGATCATGATGCCTAAATCGTGCAGCCTTTTAACAGCCAACTCATAGCTTTGTTTTAGGTTCTGATTTTTATTGCTTTGGCGCAAATTCTCTTCCGAGAAGGTTTCGAATCCTACAAATACGCTTCTTAAGCCTGCTTCGGCGGCTAATTCTAATAAATTGCCTTTAAGAATGGATTCAACAGTAGCAGCTCCTTGAAAGACTCTGTTCATTCCCTTCATTTCACGAAATAAGGTAGTAGCTAATTTTGGATCGCCCAGAAGATGATCATCCAAAAAGTAGAGATGCTTTCCTGGAAGTCGATCAATTTCAGCAAGAATTTCATCTACTCGTTGTGTGTAAAATGATTTTCCACCTTTAAAAAAGGCATCCTTATAGCAGAAACTACAGTGATGAGGACAGCCTCTTGATATGGATAGAGAGTTGGGGACTAAGTATTTTTCTCGTTTGATCAAATCTCTCCTGATTACTGGTTGGTTTTCAATGGTTCTTCCTGTTTTTGCATGATAGAATTTTTTAGTCTTTTTCATCTTAAAATCTTGCAGAAATTCAGGAAAGGATTGCTCTGTAGGTCCTAGAATCACAGTGTCTGCATGTTGGATTGCTTCATTTGGCAGTGAAGTAACATGTAGACCTCCCAAAACTACAAAAGCCCCACGTTTTCTGTAATGATCGGCAATTCTATAAGCTCGCTTTGCATTAGTAATATATACTTGAATTAGGACCAAATCGGGATTGTCATCGATATGTAATTTTTCTACATGTTGATCTACGAGTTCAATTTCATCCTCTGCAGAAAGGTAAGATGCTAAGCTTGCTAAACCAAGAGGAGGGAACAAGGAGTATTTAATTGGACGCCAAAATGGGCTCTTCGCCTCGGTGAGTGAAGGCAATACGAGTTTAACTTTCATTTCTGTAGGATATGAAGGATTTAAAAAATAACGATATGTAAAAGCAGATACTTAGGGAATTAACTTGCCTCAACAATTAAAGGCATGCTGTTTTCTGTGAGATCTTCACGTTTAAAGTTTCCGAAAAATGAAATGTTTGTAAATCCTGCTTTTTGCAAGAGTTCTTCCACTTTTGATTTCCTGAGTGCTAATAAAGCAATGCAGTTTTGAATGCTATTGTCATTTTTTTTAATGCTTAGTATGGTTTCAAAATCAACTTTCCCCAATGAAGAATGATACTCATAGTTGCGTTCAAACTTTATGACCTCATTTTCAATGGTAGGCAGGTGATCAATCTTCTGATCGATGATTCTGTCGTAATTGATGATTTGAAATAGTAGTTTTCCATCTTTCTTTAAAACGGCTTTGGTATTTTTAAAGAATTGCAAAACTTCTTCATCTGAATTCAAGTGCACCAATGTATTTCCAAAGCAGGCAATAATATCGAACGAATTTGATCCAAAGGCAGTATCAAGTTCCAGCATATTCTGCAAACGGAATTCAAGATTTTTGTAGTTCTTTCCTTTGGTGATTGCCTTGTCAATCATCCCTTTATCCAGATCTATGCCAGTGACCTTCTGATAAGATTTAGCTAGTTCCAATGATAAATCACCTATGGCACAGCCAATATCTAAAACGGAAAGTTGATCTTTAGCTTGAGGATGGCTTTTCCCAATAAAATCGAGCTGCATTTTATTCAAAGGAAATATATAATGGTAGTATTTTGAGATGCTTTCGTAAAAGTCCATATTATTCAGTTTTTTATATTGATGGATCAATTTAGGCAAATTATGCCATTTATACTATGAGAATAGCTTTGGGTATAATGCCGATATATTAATAAATAGCCTTAAGGAGTTAAGAACTTTGATGCTATATTCATTAAATAATCGGTATAAATCAATACTCCGATAATGAAAGCAGTAATTGTACTAATTAATACTGCAGCTGCCGAAATGTCTTTTATTTTCTTGATTTGTTTGTGATGATTTGGCTGAACAAAATCACATAGATTTTCGATCGCTGAATTAAATAGTTCTGCTACTACAACAAATCCGATTGAGAAAAGCACCGCAACAATTTCCATTTTTTTCAGCTTCAAAACAGCAGACAGCACGTACATGATAATACCAATGCCCAAATGAATTTTGGCATTATCTTCTTCTTTAACTGCAATTTTTACACCTCGCAAAGCATGTTTGAAACTGTTTAATAGAGTTTTTATGGAGAATTTGCTTTTTTTATTCATTTTTCAATCGGATTTTAAATGGAATTATTCAGCACTTACATGCAGTTTGTACCAATTGATATTTCTGGTAAAGAACATGGTGATGGCAAGAATAACTGTTAAGCCTATACTACCCATTAGCAATGCATAATCAGCAAGTTGAAGTGTTACAAAAAGGAATGTGTAAATTCCAAGAATTGTTGACGACAGTATAGCTGTAAATTTTAATGAGTTAAAAACACTTGTTGAGTAAAGAGAGATGAGTAAGGAACTAACTCCGGCAGAAATTAGGTATGCGATATTAAAATTGGTATGTTCCGAAATGGATATCAACAGAACATAGAAAAGGCAAAGTGCTAAACCCACCAAAGTATATTGAAATGGATGAATTTTTTTTCCGTTGAGAATCTCTACCAGGAAGAATACCAGGAAGATTAAAGAGATGGTCATTGCAGCATACTTAGCCGATCGAGTGGCTTTTTGGTAATCATCCAAGGGCATAATAAGGTCTACACCAAAACTGGAATCTTGCATTCTGTCTGCCATATTTCTATCTACCCACGATTGAGGATAGTTGCGGTTAAGTAATAAGGCTTTCCATTTGGCTGTAAAACCCTTATCGCTAACTTCACGAGTTTTAGGAATGAAGTTGCCATTAAAACTAGGAGAGGGCCATGGAGACTGCAGCTCAACTTGTGTGCTTCCACCAACTGGTATAAAGGAAAGATTTTGACTTCCCTGTAGATTTAAATCAAAGGAAAAGTTAACCATTTTGGTAAAATCTTCTGTCAAATTCGGTACATCCAGACTTACGCCAGATGGCATCATAATGGGTAAACGGGACCCCGGTTGAACCGATATTTTTTCTTTTCCCCATTGAAGTTGAATTTGATCCTCTATACCTCTTAAGTCAGAAATTCCGATGCTCATGAAAGCTTTGTCAAATTGAATCTCTTTCAATCCACTTTGATCAATTTTAGCATTTAAATCAAACAGTCCGGAAACCTTCAGCTTACTGCTGTAAACAACTACCTCGTAAATACCACGTTTTAAAGTCTTGGGTTCAATATCTCCATTAACATTTAATTGGTCTGGTAAGATGTGTAAGTGTTTCGTTTGCTTAATAGTCTCATTTTCATTGTTGAGATATTCATATACCAGAGGAATGGTTAATATAGGACCATTAATTTGCTGTTCATTGGCCCATTTAGAGCTTGCTTCATGAAGTACCGATTTATTTTGACTTTCTCTTTCATGAATGATGGATTTGATCATACTTGCAGGAATAAGAAGCAGAAGCATAAGAATGGTAATAGTGGAAAGTTTTAATCCAACGGATTGTTTTAGCCAGCGGCCAAATTTTTCGAATGGTGATTGTTCTGTGTTCATATGTTGTGTTTTTAAAAGTACTTTGAAATACAAAGTGGAATAGTAAAAAAAATTATTTCAATAGTTGCTCAATGGCTTTTATGTGTTTTAGGAATGCTGCTTTCCCTTCATTTGTTGCACTGTACTTGGTATTTGGTTTGCGATCCAGGAATTCTTTTTGAACGCGAATGTACTCGGTCTTTTCCAAAGACTTTAGGTGACTGGCCAAATTACCATCAGTTACGCCTAAAAGGTTTTTTAAGGCATTAAAATCCAAGTAATCGTTTACCACCAAGGCCGACATGATTCCAAGTCGAATTCGGTTCTCAAAAGCTTTATTTAAATCTTTTAAAATATCTTTCACGACTTGTATTTTACCTCCATAATAATACCATACACAATGTGTAGGATTCCAAATCCAATGCACCAAAATATCAGGCCATACCCTATAAAGTAAGTAGCATTTAATCCTAAAATGATTTCAAGAAGTCCCAAGCTTCGAACTTCAGTTAGGGTGTATTTACTTGCATTTACCAATGCCAAACCATAAAAAATCAAAGTTAGGGGTGCAATTAAGCCAATGTAACCTTTTAGCAATATTAGCAGACAAAATACTCCGCCGCTCAAAAGAGGGATAAGCAAATTGATTAGCAGTCTTTTGGTTTGAGAATCCCATATGTTTTGCTTGGTCTTTTTGGTTTTTAGGCGAGTAAAGAAAATTCCAAAGCCAACTGCAAGTAACAATGTGATTACACCGATGCTTAATAATTGAATAAGTTGTTCCCAACTTAAGAGAGCGCGATCAAAATTTTGGTAACCAGTTTCAGAATAGATGCTGATCCATGCAAAATAGGCACCTACCAGTGCGATAATTCCTGCCGAAATTCCCGATAATCCACTCAATGAAATAAATTTAGATGATTTGTTCATCATCTCTTTAATTTCATTTAAATCATCAATGTATTTTTGTTGGTTCATAAAAAGTACTTTGAAATTCAAAGTAAAAATATGTAATTTTTTTTATTCTCCAAAAATAAATTCAGATATGCACTAAATTTTGTAATTAGATGGATTCAAAAGAGCTTGTTAAAGTCTTTGTAATGAAATATTTCGCTTGCTTTTGGAGAATTCCCAATTGAGTGTTTTCCTCTCAAAGGACGAACAGTATGAGCAACTAAATTTATTTTCGAAGGCTTTATTAAGGATTTAATTCTATCCATATCATTTGATTTGGATAAAGCACTAATCCAATTATCCGCATTCTTATCGCAGAGTATTAAAGGCATTCTTGGTTCGTTAAGCTTAGGGTTGTTATGAATTTCTGCCATGAAAGAGTTGGCTTTCACCGTTACAATGGAAAAAGTTTTCAGAATTTCACCAGTTTGCTTGTTTGTCCAATTGTTCCAAAGTCCGGCAAGATTCATAGCTTCTCTATTTTCAATCTGGATGAAAAAGGGAAATTTTTTTCCATTCTTATGATGATGTTCGTAGAAGCCATTAACGCAAATCAAACAACGATGATATTGAGCCGATTTTCGAAATGAAGGTTTCTCAAATATGCTTTCGCCCCTGGCATTAATGGTTTTTCTTCTTAAATCATTGGCTTGATTTTCATTCTTAACCCAATCTGGTATTAACCCCCAAGATGCTATCGTTGGTAAATCAGGAGTTTCGTTTGTATAAATGATCAAATTGGGGTGAGCAAATCCTGATACATGATGCCAGTTGGTAATATATGGTTCCAGTTCGGTCACCAATTCGCGAATGACTTCAGCCTGATTTAACCTACGAGCTCTTTTTAATTGAGCCTCCAATTTTGCTTGTATATCGTAACACATACATCGCCTATTTGATTCATTTAAATTTAAGGAAATTAAATAAGATCGGCTTGATGTTGGGAAGGAATGGTATTTAAGAGGAATAATAATCGAATTGTAATAAGGTACAGGATAAAATTCCATTTGTGATTTATGTTCCACCACTTTATTATTTCTTACATTTGGAATTCTGATTGTACAGATACCACATAATAACAACACTATGAAAACGATTTATTCTATTTTATTTACGGCACTGGTATTGCTAAGTGCTTGTAACAATCAAAAATCAATAAATAAAGAAATTGCTTTGGGCGATACCATTCAAACGGCTAGTGGTTTAAAGTATTTCTATCTTAAAAAAGGAGAGGGGCGAAAGGTTGAAACCGGATGCAAAGTAGGCGCTTATTTAAGCCTTCAGGTTGATGAAAAGGTGGTTTGGAATACCAATGAGTTGCCTGATTCATTATTTACTTATACAGCTGATTATTCTCGTTTGATTAAAGGTTTTACCGAAGTAAGCATTTTGCTTCGTGAAGGTGATGAGGTAGTTGCGATTTTACCGGATTCTTTGGCGTATGGTTCCAAGGGAGCAGGAGATGTGATTCCTCCAAATGCCACTTTGGTTTACGATCAGTTTAAAGTGATAAAGGTAGAAGCTCCTAAAAAATTCCTGTCGGATTTACTGTATGCCGATATGAAAGAGAAATCGCTTGAAGATGCCATTACAACTTATCAACGAGTAGTTGAAGGTGAGGAGGCAAAGCAGTACCATATTGATAGCGAGCAGGTAAACAGAGTTTGGGAAATGCTTACCAAAGAGAACTTGCATGAGAAGGCAGCCAATTACGCAGGAAAAATTGGCGAATTGGCCAAGGATGATAGACTAAAGTACAGGAATGTATTGTCTTTGGAGAGTATGGAAGAATACCTTACTGCCAAAGATCAATTGGAAATTCTTTTGAAAAGTGATCCTGAAAATAAAATGATGCAGGAAAAGATGATTGAACTTTGCAAGAAACATAGCACTAAATAAGCAGAAAAACGATATTTGTAGTGAGCTCAACCTTTTGGTTGAGCTTTTATTTTGTTAATTGATTTGATACAGTTAAATTCAGACTTTATTAAACCTAAACAAAAAATCAATGAGTGTTATCAAACAAAACTTTAAACAATACCTGCGTGGACTAAATATCATACATGGAGCACTATTGTTTGGGCAAATTACTTTTGCAGGCATAACCATTTTCATAACTCAAATGAATGGAGCAATTGCTCCCGATGCTGAATTGGAAAGTATATTTTTCATTCTCGTGCCCATCTTTTTTATTGGATGTTTTATAGCCAGCCAGATAATTGTACCTAAAAGATTGGAGGCAAGCAGAAAAGAGAAGGATTTAAATTCGAAGTTAGGTGTTTATCGATCGACTCAGATTATAAAGTTTGCAATGATTGAAGGTGCAGCATTCTTTGCAATTATAGCCAATTTACTATTTGCCAATTTTCTGTTTATTGGGTTTGCTGTATTACTAATGTGCTTATTTGCTACCTATTTCCCTACAAAGGAGAAATTAACCAGGGAGTTGGAATTGAATAGGGATGAACAGAATCTGTTGGATGATGCTAATGCCATAGTATTCGAATATTCACCACAATAAGTAGAAATTAACTGTAACGAGTATGTAACTTTAATCGTCTAAAAACATGTGTAGTAAGATGGTTAAAGTTATATTCTAGGAGAACAATAAACATTCAAAAATACATCCGTATGAAAAGGCTAATTCTATTTCTGGTTTTATGTACTTTGTTTACCAATTCGCAGGCTCAAAAGCAATGCAAACTTACCTATGTTTCCAATGAAGGTTTTTTATTGCAAACTGGTGATAAAAAAATCATGTTTGATGCCCTGTTCAATCATATTGATGGTAATTGGTGCGATTCTCCCAATGATAGTACCTTACATGCATTAAAGCATGCCAAAGCACCATTCAATAATGTTGATTTAATTGCTGTAAGTCATAAGCATCGCGATCATTTTAATGTGGATGTAGTAGTAAGCCATATGTTGCATAACAAAAAGGCTTATTTGCTTTGCCCCGAACAAGTAGGAGAGATATTGGCAAAGAATAAGAATTACAAGGAATTTTCAAAACGAGTAACTCTTTGCACTCCTGGCGAATATTGCGATGAGAAACTTACAGTCAATGATATTCCGATACGTATTTGCCGATTGGAGCATAGTCATTATATGGAGGAGGATACGATTAATGGAGGAAAAATAAATCGTCATCGAAATATCGAGAATTTAGGATTTGTATTGGATATAGATGGCGTAAAAGTCTTTCATTGTGGGGATACCAACCCATTAAACGAAAAGGAATATTCAACTTTTAACTTACAAGATGAAAATATCGATATCGCTTTAGTGGAACGTTTGTTTTTTGCTTATGGAAAAGCCAGTGTTGATATTCTGAACAAGTATATAGCTCCCAAACAAATGGTTCTGATGCACATTAATCCGAGAAATAAATCTGCATTTACAAAGCATTTTAAGGAAGTAGATAATGTTATAATTTTCCAAAATAAGATGGATTCAATTGTACTTGAATTTTAGCTTATCTGAAGAGCTAGCTAAGCCTTTCCAATTCCATATCACCAAAAACTTTTGAGGATACAAACAGGTGGCTGTCTTTCGATTCTAAACTGAATTCACTGGTGAATAAATTGCTCTGAAATTGCAAGGCATGACAGTCTTCTTGCTGTTCTTTGCTCAAGTATAACTTTACGAATTTATGAGAGTCTGTTTTGCCAGCTTTTTCACCTGATATGAATTTGATATTTATGGATTGATCAGGTTCAGTCCAAAAGAATGAGCATACCTCTTGCGATTCCACATTCCGCCATTCCCCATTGGTAATTAGTTTTATAAGTTCCACGTAGTTCATCTGATTGTTTTGTTGATTATTGACCAATTATAAGTTACAAAAATCAGTGCATAAGGTCAATTCTCTATTTTGGAATCTATCATTTTTCCATAATGGTGCATTTTGTTCAAACAAATGTTTATTACTTACGTAAGTATGATTTTACGGATTAAAATTGACTATAAAATAATTGCTATGAAGAAATTTACTTGGAGCATTTTATTGTTCGTAATGTTTTTAGGATTGTTTTCCTGCACACCTTCACAGGAACCAGATAAGCCCCCGGTAGATCCTGTATCAGATAATACCTTATTAGGGCAATTGAATATTCCCGATCAATTTGATTTTAAAACTACAGGAGAGCTAAAGCTGGAGATAAACGATTCAGATGATGGAGCCTACTATTACATCTACTCATATGAGGATGTAATTGGTTGGCAAGAGATTGAATATACCGATGATGAGGGGAATACGGTTATCGATGAAGTGCCTGTAGCCGATCATTATAATACCATTGAATTAGGAGTAGTTCGTATTGTGGGTGGTAACGCAAATGTCTCATTATCCGTTCCAACCAATGTGAAGAAATTACTGCTAAAAAAGTATTACAAAGGTGCATTTGCCAGTGCCTATACAAGTGATATTACCGAAGAACGTCCTTTAAGTTTGGCCTTTAATGGAAGTAATTTGAAAACCAAGTCCAGACCAAAAATCACAACAAAAAATGCTGGATTGGCAAGTGATATTCTTTGGTGTGTAAATGGTAGTGGACAGCTTTTTACGGTGAATCCGGAAGACATGACGACAGTTCGTAAGCGTGATTTGGCTGAAGGTACGTGGACTGTAGCTATGGATTTTCACAATCATCAGTTTTATACCATCGGACGTGGTAAACCTTACAAGTTGTATCGTTACGATGTAGATGTTGAGAATGATTATGCAGTGTCGGAACCAACCATTATCAATAGCAATTTGGGTTTTGGTGGTCCTCGTTTGGAATATGCCAATGACGAAGGCTTTTTGTATTTTTCTAATAAAGACTACATTTATAAATTAAATCCTACTGATGGAAGTGTATTGGAAACATTTAATATTGATGATGGATTGAACAATACAGGAGGAGGAGATATTGCAAAAGGAAAAGATGGAAACTGGTACATGTCGACCTTTGGTGGTTTATATGCTTTAACTTTTAACGAGGGCTCGAACGAAGTGAATGCAGTTCGAAAAAGTGCGGATAACTTGCCTTTTACACCAACTTCTTTATGTATCGATACGAAACAAACTCCGGATATTTGGGTTGCTGATAATTTTACACCTTCAAGTTTGTATGTAATGGATACGCAAACAGGAGGGTATGATACCCGTGATCCGGATAATGAATTGGCAATTAATGACCTTACAAAAACACCTTTGGAATACGAGAATGTTGGAGATTCTGACAATGATGGTTGTCCTGATGACATCGATGAGTTTCCCAATGATCCTGAGGTGTGTCTAAAAACGGTTACGCCAACAAAATATGGATGGGGAAGTCTTGCTTTTGAAGATTTGTGGCCATATAAAGGAGATTATGATTTTAATGATTTGGTGGTAAATTACAGGTATACCATGATGATTAATCTGGATAACAAAGCAGTTCGAATGGAGGCTAAATTCTGGGTGAAGCATGTTAAGGGAGCTTCGTTTAATAATGGCTTTGGTATTCAGTTCGATAATTTGTTGCCAGGTCAGATTGAAAGTGTTACCGGTACAGATATCAGATCAGATTACATAGACATACAAGCCAATGGTTTGGAGGCAAATCAGGAAAAAGCTGTTGTTATTGCATTTGATCAGTCGCAGAACTATAGAAATGAAACCAGTGAACCTGATCCAGATTATAATGAGCTAACGATTAATATACGATTCACAGAACCTTTGGATTTGGATGAAATTGGAACAAGTCCTTTTAACCCTTTCCTGATTGTGAATGGAAATAGAACAAAAGAAATTCATTTGTCAAATCATAGTAGAACTTCATTGGGAAAGCCCTATTCCAGTCAAAGTGTAACCAACCTGGATTCAGATGGAGATTATAGATCACCCAAAGGATTGCCTTGGGCCATTGCAATTGCTCACGAATTTAAATACACAAAAGAGAAGGTAGAGATTATTGAAGGCTATAATCATTTTGCCAAATGGGCCGAGAGTGGTGGAGAATTATATCCTGATTGGTATAAGGATAATGCAGGATACAGAAATACGGATAAAATTGAATAATGATCATTAGATTATAAATGCAAACACCCCAAATACAATCATCTATTTGGGGTGTTGTTTTTTGCTTCTTTTACCTTCTCGGGTTTCCAACTGTTCAATTTAATTAAATCCGGAAATGCTTTGGGTTTGTATATCGATTTTTCTTCGAAAACCCTTAAACATTCTTGTACTCCTTCACTAATACTTGGGTGAGGATGAACATTTTGTCGGATGTCTTTTAAGGTTCCTTTTTGAGTGATTTGGTAGGCTATGGAAGTAATTAATGTAGAGGCTTGCGGACCAGCTGCTCTCATTCCTAAAATTCGATCATTGCCATCGTCGCTAACAATAATTTTAATAAAACCATCAATCGCACGCATTGCAACTGCACGGTTTATCAAGGAATTCGAGTAAGTAGCCACCTTATATGGGATTCCTCTTTTCTGACAAGCTTTCTCGTTTAATCCAACTGCAGCGACTTCTGGTTTAAAGAACATTAGTGTAGACATGTTCGAATAGTCTAGAGGATACTCCAGATTTCCATACAAAGCTTCCACAATATATCTTCCCTGTAGCTCTCCAACAGAATAGAGTTGTGCATGACCTGAAACATCACCGGCAGCAAAAATATTACATGCTTTAAAGTCGTCGGTTGCACAAACCTCATTGATATTCAAATAACCTCGGTCGGTTCTTTCAATACCTACATTTTCAAGACCGATATTGTCAAGATTTGGAATTCTACCAATGGCTACCAACGCAACGTCTACTTCAATTACTTTTGAATGGCCATCCTGGTAATCAAGCACTACTTCCAGAAAATCAGGTCGTTTTCTAATGCATCTTAAATTGGCTGTATGGTGGATAATTACACCATTATTTTCAAGATTTTTCGACACAAAGCTACTTAAATCATCATCTTCATATGGAATTACTTTGTGTTGTCTATCCAATAAGTGTACTTCAGTTTGATTGTAGTTGGAGAATATGGTAGCAAATTCACAACCAATAATCCCCGAACCTAAAATGATCATTCGTTCAGGAAACTCTTTCAGATTCATAATGCCTTCCGAATCAATAATTCTTTCCTGATCAATATCTACATCAGGCATTGGGCGAGGTCTCGATCCTGTTGCAATAATAAAGTTATCGCCATGAACAAGCTCTGTATTCTTTTCAGATTTAACTTCTATTGTATGCGAGTCAATAAATTTTCCCCAACCATGTTTTAAAGTGATGTTTCCAAACTTTTCAGTTGGTTCTGCATAGGTTTCAATCTGCGAAAGCATTTGCAATTGCTTTTGTTTTGCAGCTTGCATAATGGTTTTTTGTACCTGCTTGTAATCAACATTCAAACCCGATGCCCGGTACCCCCTCATTACTGATGAGGCAATGGAATAGTCTCTGGAAAGTTCCCACATTGCTTTTGAGGTAAGAGCTCCGTTCATAATTCCAGCTCCACCAAGATGTTGTGCCTCGATAAGACAAACCGATTTGCCAAAATCAATTGCACGCATTGCTGCCGAGAAGCCTGCAGGACCACTTCCCAATACAACAAGGTCGTATTTTTCTATACTCATAAAATGCTGTTGTTTATTGTTTTTGCTGATAATATTTTGTTTGAAATCAAACCATACATAGGAAAAACTCAGCGATTTTGTATGCACCTATGCATTTAAAGCATTAAGATAGAAAGAAAAATTCAACTTCAGTAACTAATGATATGTTTTGCAGATAAAAAAGTCTTTTTTTATGAAATGAACTTGCTGTATACAAAAAGAGACGTATGAATTTACGTCTCTGTATTCTAGTACATCAGCTTTATTAATAAACCAATTCTCCTTTTTTCAACTCTTCGTAGGTGAATTTGTAAAGTATTTTATGAAGCAGAAAAGCTTCGTTTAAGTTTTCATTGGTAAACTCCTGATCGTGTTCAATCATATTTGCCAATTCCAAAAGAAATTCATCATCACGTAGGTTTGGATAATCTTGCTCGATTAGATATATATCTGAAAATTGCATAAAAGGCAAACGGCTTAGAACAGCTTTTCTTTGCTCGTTGTAGGTATCCAGATCGGTGGCTTTATTATCTGCGAAATAGAAGTTTTGTAAACTCTCTACGAAGAAATCATCGAAGCTTTTCATGATGATAATTCGGTCCTTTCTTAAACGAAAAAGTTCGCATTTATCACTTTCTGGCTGTATGTTTTCTTCTTTTTCTATTGCTTTGCTAATGTACAAATATGCAAGGTGAGCCAATCCAATATTTTCGTCTTCATCATCAATCATATCCCAATGAATCATCATAATAATTGCTTTACCCAATTGGGATACATAAGAGTCTTCCCATAGTAGAAAAGGATTATTTTTAATGGTGGAATAAATATCGCGCAAAGCTGATTTAGAAGCTTTAATTTTTCCATTTTGTCCATTCTCTATTGCAGCAGAAACCAACTCTTTTAACTCTTCTGTATTTTGTGTCATGATCAATTTATAATTTGCAGCAAAGGTAGAAAAATAAAAAAAGCCCACTAGGGGCTTTTTTAACTAACAAGAAAATCACAATGCAATTAAATGATTTCAATATGTTTGTGATCAGTAATTTTTTCGCAATAGTGGCACTTTAAAGTAATAGGAGTTTTTTCAATTACCTTAAATCTGGTTGTTACAGCCTCTACATTTGTAATACACTTTGGATTCATACATTTTGCAATGCCAATCACTTTGTCAGGCGACTCAACAATTTTCTTTTCAACTACCTGGTAGTTCTTGATGATGTTTAGTTTTGCATGAGGAGCAATCAATGAGATTTTATTGATTTCGTCATCTTCGAAGAATTTTTCAGCAATTTTGATGATGGCTTTTTTACCCAATATTTTACTTTCAAGATTGTTCCCGAAGGTTACAGAATTATCACAATTGTCTAGTCCAAGTATGTTAATTACCTGAAAAAGATATTCTGCTGGAATGTGGTCAATTACAGTTCCATTTTCGATCGCACTTACTTGTAATTCTTTTTTTGCGTTCATATTTTGATGTTCTTTTTAGCGTGAAAAATGTGATTATAAATCAAGAGCTTTTGCAATAATTGCCTGGCGTGCATAAACACCATTAAGAGCTTGTTGGAAATAGTATGCTTTAGGATTTTCATCTACATCAACAGCAATTTCGTTTACTCTTGGAAGTGGGTGAAGAATTCTCAGGTTATCTCTGGTATTCTCAAGCATATCATTCTTTAGGATGTACACATTCTTCACTTTCTCATACTCCAACGGATCGGCAAAGCGTTCACGCTGAACACGAGTCATGTACAAGATATCAGCATCATTAATGATATCGTTGAACTCGGTATGTTCATGATAGTTAATGTTGTTCTTGTTCATGAAAATCTTGTACGCCAAAGGAATTTCCAATTCTTTTGGAGCAATAAAGTGGAAGGTTGGGTTAAAATGCGACATCGCCATTAACAAGGAGTGAACGGTACGTCCGTATTTTAAATCTCCTACCATAAAGATGTTAAGGTTTTCCAGTGTTCCTTGTGTTTTGTAAATTGAGTAAAGGTCAAGCATGGTTTGGGTAGGATGCTGATTTGCTCCATCACCTGCATTGATTACCGGAACATCGGATACTTCGGAAGCGTAGCGAGCTGACCCTTCAATTGGATGGCGCATAACCACCAAGTCGCAATAATTACTTACCATTTTGGTGGTATCTTTCAAAGTTTCACCTTTGGTAACACTTGACGAAGAGGAATCGGTAAATCCTACAATCTTACCACCCATTCTGCTAATAGCAGTTTCGAAACTTAGTCGAGTACGAGTAGATGGCTCGAAAAAAAGCGAAGCAACAACTTTACCTTCCAATAGGTTGCAGTTTGGATTTTTTTCGAATTCGGCAGCTCTGGCTAATACTTCCAGAATTTCTTCTTTTGTGTAGTCGTCGATCGATACTAAACTTTTGTTATCCATTGATTAAAAATTAAAAGTGTATATAAAATGCTTGTTTATTATTCTGCACAAAAAAAAACCAACAATTACCGAAATTAATGGTAATGTTGGTTTTTTTGAAAAATATTTTTGAAGGGGATTACCCAAATAACAATCAAGAAAATACGCCTTGTTATTGCGTTTACATCGAAATAAATAATGGAAAATGTGAGTGAAGAAGTAATGAAACTTACTTCTTTCAGATATAAATGCGGCTCTAGATTGAATAATTATGTACTCCATTCTAGATTACAAATATAGGTATAATTTATTCGAGAAATCAAATGAAAACTTGATTAATTATTAACAAATTTTTAATCTTGGCATTCTATTGATTATCAAAATTAGCCTATTGAATTGAGAAATAACAACCTAAGTGGTTCGAATGTATTCTGCTTTTACGCTGGTAATTTTTTCAAATTTTTGAATTAATCTTTCAACTTCACTTTGGCGAATGCTTAGAGTAATTTTGCAAGTTAAGTTAAAATCCTGCCCAAGTTGTTCTGGTTGCTCATCCTTTATGATTTTCATGATATCATTCATTACCAGGTAATCGAAATGTATGTCATAAATATCATTTACTGTTTTGTCTAAAATTTCAGCATTTGAAATGGCATCTGCTGCTGCAGTTTTGTAGGCATGAATTAGTCCACTGGCTCCAAGTTTAGTTCCTCCAAAATAGCGTACGACTACGATAAGAATGTTGGTAAGATCATTGGATAGAATTTGTCCTAAAATGGGTTTTCCTGCAGTTGAAGAGGGCTCTCCATCGTCGTTGGCACGGAAGTTTTTCTTATCTGCGCCAAGCATGTATGCATAGCAGTGATGACGAGCATCGTAATACTCTTTTTTTAGTTTGGCAATGTGTTCTTTGATTTCTTCTTCGGTGCTAACCGGATAAGCATAGGTTATAAATTTACTGCCTTTTTCTTTGTATAAGCCTTCGCATTGTTGGCTAATGGTTTTATAAGTATCGTTACTCATCAATTCAATAAAACTTGTTTTTTTAATTTGTAAGGATAAAAATAGCAATAATTGCGAGCACTATTCCCAAAAGGTTTATTTTGTTTAGTTTTTCTTTGAAAACACCTATTCCTATTAAAACGGAAACTGCAACAATTCCAATGTTGATGATGCTAAAAACAACGGAACTATCGAAGCCTGAATTGTTTAATGAGGCGATTAAAAAGTGCAGAGAACCAAAGTTTACCAATCCCAGGAGAAGACCTCCAATTAATACTTTTGCTCGAAAAAGTTCTTTGAAATTTTGCTTTTTAACGATCAAAACAACAAAACCTGAAATGGCCGCAATAGCGAAGAGTAGGGTAGAGAATATTTCCTGTCCACCAGATGTAAGGTATTCTTCCTGTGCATATTTTACAAGAGAGTCAACAGTTCCTGCAACAAAGAACAGTAGTATTGGCAGCCACAAATATTTGCGCTGGGTGGCATCAGTTTGATCTTTATAAATACTTAAAAGTACAGCACTAATGGCCAAAACAAATCCGATAATTTTTTGTGTAGAAATTGCTTCCTGATAAAATACAATGGAAAAAATCATTGGCAATACAAAAGACATTTTACTAGCTAGTGTTGTAATGGAAATTCCTGCTTTTTGAGTTGATCTCCCAATAATAAAAAAGGCAGCAATAAAAGCAGTTCCAATTATAAACGAAATGTTAAACCATGGCTGTTGAACAATTTGTGTGAAAGTAATATTTGAATCACTTAAAAGAAATCCACAAACAGATGCTGTGATATAGTTAATTATAATGGCAAGCAGAATATCTACTTTATATTTTTCCAGATATTTAAAGCAAACAAAAATTCCGGCAGAGGATAGTATGGCAAAAAGTAAGTATAGCATTGGTTAAAATTTTGGCGAAAAATAAGGAATGAAACCCAAAAAGAAAAGCAGATCCAAAATGAATCTGCTTCTCAGGGTAGCAATATAGTATAGTTAGTAATTGAACTACATTTTTAATTTTTTGTCAATTTCATCAATTTGAGTTTTGAATCCTCTATCGGTATCCATTAAGTTGTTAACTGTTTTACAAGCATGTAATACTGTTGCGTGATCTTTGTTACCAATTTGCGATCCAATTGACGCCAAAGATGCTTTTGTTAAAGTTTTGGAAAAATACATGGCAATTTGTCTGGCCTGTACAATTTCTCTTTTTCTTGTTTTTGCCTGAAGAACATCAATAGGCAATGAAAAATGGTCACAAACAACTTTTTGAATGTAATCAATAGAAAGCTCACGTTTTGTATTTTTAACCAATTTGTCAATAATACTTGTTGCCAGCTCAAGATTCAATTCTTTTTTATTCAATGTAGATTGAGCCAATAAGGAAATTAATGCTCCTTCCAACTCTCTTACATTATTGGTAACATTACTTGCAATGTATTCAATAACATCCATGTCAAGAACGATACCATCTTTATATGCTTTTTGCTGAAGAATTCTAACCCTTGTATCATAGTCAGGATTCTGAAGATCAGCTGATAAACCCCATTTGAATCGCGATAATAAACGGTTCTCCATACCTTTCAGTTCAATCGGAGCCTTATCAGAGGTAAGAATTAACTGCTTACCTGATTGGTGCAAGTGATTGAAGATATGGAAGAATGTATTCTGTGTTTTTTCTTTACCTGCCAATTCTTGAATGTCATCAATAATTAGGACATCAATCATTTGATAGAAGTGAAGAAAATCATTCTTGTTGTTATTGCGAATAGCCTCAGTAAACTGTGTTTGGAATTTATTGGCACTTACATAAAGTACGGTCTTATCCTGATACAATTCTTTGGTTTTAAGACCAATTGCTTGAGCCAAGTGAGTTTTTCCTAAACCAGAATCTCCATATAAAACCAATGGGTTAAAAGCAGTTCCCCCAGGGTTTTCAGCAACAGCCACACCTGCTGATCTAGCCAATCTGTTACAATCACCTTCAATAAAGTTGGTGAATGAATAATCAGGATTTAACTGAGAATCGATATGTAATTTTTTGATTCCAGGAATTACAAAAGGATTTCGAATGGTTTGTTCTTCCTTATCTGTTGGCATATTAACCGGGCGATTTTTTGTATTCGCAGGATTATTGCCAGGAACAACAACTGAAATAGGCTTAGCATTAGCAATGTGATTATTCTCCATTACTACATTGTATTCCAATTTTGCACCATTACCAATTTCTTTTCGTAATGTTTTTCTAAGAATATCAATGTATTGCTCTTCCAAATACTCATAAAAGAAATGACTTGGCACTTGTAAAGTCAAGACTTGATTCTCCAAGTTCAAAGGTACGATTGGTTCGAACCATGTTTTGAAGCTAATTGGAGGAACATTGTCTTTTATTACAGCCAAACAATTATTCCAGACCTGGAAGTGATTATTATTCATTTCTATTTCAGTGTTTTAAAAAATTAGGGTGTGTCAATTTTTGCATATGCAAGATTGTGAAAAAAAAAAAGAAAAAAAAATTATTTTTCTATTGATTTTTTAAAAAGAATGTCTAACCTACTATAAATCGACGATACAGAAATGAAAAAAAATCTAAATTTATTAAGTGTCAGAAAAACAGCGAGTTGTGAAAAGTAATTTTTTAAAAGCCTGACTTTTAGCAGGTTTCTATATCATACTTTTAAGTCTTAAAAGCTTGTTTAGAATTAAACAATAATAAAACATAAGACGATGGCTGTTAAGAAGAATTTAACAGATCCTTATTACACCAACAAAATCAATAGGTTAATAGCTTCTAGTTTAACCATAATGGGAATGGTTAAGTGAATAGCTAATCCTCGGGTGTTATTTTAATAATAAAGGCATCCGGGAAATCTGCTTTAATTCTTTTAAGTTTTCTAATAATTTCTTTATAGTTCTGAGTGTCTTCTAATGTGTATTTATACAGTCCATTATAATATACTTCTTCAATTTTTTTGTGGCCCTTAAAAATTGGGTCATTAAGATCAACTTGGGATTTGGATGAAAGAATTTGAACTCTATAATGGGTTTGTTTCTCCTTGTCTAACTTCTTTTTGGTTTTATTAGAATTCATATATACTGTTTTCCCTGTATCGAATAAGGAGAAGTGCATGTACTTTTTAGGGTTGTTTTTTAAGTCGATTAACAAATTGGTCAAGCTATTCGAAGCAGCCTCCAAATTCATGTATAAGGTGTCATTGTTAATCAACATTCCCATCGATCCTTGACCAGAATTGATTTTCTCTAATATTTCGTTGGATTGTTTTAGAGTTAGCTTCGCGTTGTTAATGGTTTCTGCAATTTCTACTGCTTTTAACGAATCACTAATTGATGAGAAGTTGGTAAGGATATTTGAGATGTTCTTATTGTTCTCTTTTAAATTTGTTGTTATGGAATCAACATTTGATATGATATTTTCCATATGAGTTTTCTGTCCTGTAACTATAGTATCTAAAGTTCCAGATGTGTTTTCAAGTTTCTGAAAAGTTTGCTCTATACTACTAAAGCTTCGTGTAAGGTTCTCACGAGTATCTTTATTAAATATGTATTGTATAACTGAGAGAACAGAGTCTACACTAGACATTAGGTTTTCTGCTTTTCTTTTTAAAGGAAGCATTTGCATACTTACTTGTTCTTTTAAGTCACCTTCCATACTTCCCAATAGAGTATCACCAGTGCTTAAAGTTAATTTTGAATTACCAGGGTGTAATTGTATCTCTTTTGTACCCATGATGTCCGAGCTTACAATTCGTGCTTCGGTATCTTTAGGCAATTGAAATTCGTCTGAAATAGAAAATTCAACAATTAGGTTATCTGCCTTCGAACTAAATTGAATAGATTTAATCTGTCCGATTTTATATCCTCTTAGAGTAACAGGGCTTGATTTTTTTAGTCCATCAACTCTTTCGTATTTGGCACAAAAACTTTGTTCAGATGATAGCATGTTAAATCCTTTTAAGAAATTGATGCCCCAAATTAAAATTGCAATGGCACCTATAACAACTAAGCCAATTATTGAATCTTTTGAAATTTTCATACAAGCTGTATTATATAATAGATATTGTACGTAGGAAAAAACGGTTTGTTTAATGTAAAACTAATCATGTTTTTTGAAGTTCCTTCGCTTTTGAAAGAGAAATTCGTTTACCCTTGAAGAAAGCTACTACAAAACAGTCTTTTATTTTTTTGCGTACAGTCTTTTGTAAGTTTACTATTTCTGAATAATTCGATGTTGAACCTATGGTGTATTTATAAGTTCCATTTATTTTTCGTTCTCTTATGTTTTTTAAATTTTTAAAAGCTCTAGAGTTTAAAGGAATTTGTTTAATGGATGATTTTAATTGAATACAATACTCAACTTGTTCCGCAGCGATTACCAATTGATTAATTTCATTTTCAATTTCTTTCTCATTTTCCTTTTGCTTATGAAGAACTACGCTGGTTTGTTCTACTTTATCTTTGTAAGCTCTAAACGCTCTGAAAATAGCACTGGCTAAATAATCTTGTCCTTTTTTAGTTTTTAGGAACTTCTCTTCTGTTGGATTTGATATGAAGCCTACTTCAACCAAAATAGAAGGCATGCTTACTTGCTTTAGTACCCAAAAACCAGCTTCTCTAACACCTCTGGAGTGACGACCCACTCTGTTTTTAAATTGATGTTCGGTTAGTTCGGCCATGCTAATACTTTTGTCACGATTTACACCTTGCATCAAATTAAAAATAATGTATGATGCTGGATTGTTTGGATCGAAACCTTCATATTTGGTAGACCAATCGTCTTCGTATTGCATAACAGCGTTCTCTTTCATCGCTACTTCAAGGTTCTCTTTTGTTTTGTGCAATCCTAGCGTGTAGGTTTCTGTTCCCCTAATCCTGGAATTGTTATTTGCATTGGCATGAATGGAAATAAACAGATCTGCTTTGTGCTTGTTTGCAATCTCCGATCTTTTATTTAAAGGAATAAATACATCCGTCTTTCTGGTATATACTACATTCACATTCGGAAAATATTTCTTTATATATCCACCAAGTTTTAACGAGATATTTAAAACAATATCTTTTTCACGAGATGTTTTTCCCAGTGCTCCAGGGTCTTTTCCACCATGTCCTGCATCAATCACTACTGTTTTAATATGGTAAGATTGGTCTTGGGCATATAATCTATTACCAAAACTAAATGATGTTAGCAATAGAATTAATGCAAGGGATGTTCTTGTAAATAATCGCTTTATAATTTTACGAGAGTTAATGTTCATTAGACAAATTTCATAAAAGAACTTAAAAAATGTTTTCAAGTTCGTTTCGATTAGGGATTATAGTACTTTTATTTGTATTTTTGGCGACTTAAGCACGAACTGTAGTTTAACTAGCAGTACGAAACTAAATCAGAACTTTTCACAAAAATAACAGATATAAATTGCAATTGAAATTACTACAAAAGGTTTTTATTCTTTTCATTGGAACGATAATACCACTGAACATATTTGCTGTTGAGAATTTTAATTACAAAAATTCTAACGACAAGTTACATGCCAACTTTAGTTCTTATGCGCTTGAAAAGATTTTAAAAGAGGATGTTAGGTTACAAAGGGATACCATAGAACTTGTTCAGGATAGTTTGGCGGTTGATTCAACTCAAGAGAAAAAGCCAATTTTCGAAACAGTTGTTCAGTATAATTGCGATGATACTATTATTTTTTCGCTAACAGGACAGCAAGTTTTTCTTACTAAAAATGCTTTTGTAAAATATGGACAAACGGAGTTAAAGGCCTATTATATTGAGCTTGATCTTGAAAAGAAACAGGCTTACGCTTATGGTATTCAGGATTCGACAGACAATTATGTTTTTACACCTGAATTTAAAGACGGATCCGAAGAGTTTACCTGTAAAGAGTTAAAATATAATTTTGATACAGGTAAGGGCCTGGTTAATGAAGTAATTACAGAACAAGAAGGTGGATTTGTGCATAGTCAAATCACAAAGAAGATTGATGATAAGGTGTTTTATTTGAGAAATGGTAAATATACCACTTGTGATCATGAACATCCTCATTTTTATGTGAAGATGACAAAGGCAAAAATGATTAAGGATGATAAGATTGTTTCAGGGCCTTTGCATTTGGTTTTAGAGGATGTACCTCTTCCTATTGGATTACCTTTTGCTCTGTTTCCTTTCAGTTCTACTTATACTTCTGGTATTATCATACCTAGCTATGGTGAGGAACAACGAAGAGGGTTTAATCTTCGTGGAGGAGGATACTATTGGGCAATAAATGATTATCTGGATTTATCGGTGACAGGTGATATTTTTTCTAACGGTTCTTGGGGAACCTATGTACAGTCGAAATATAAAAACAGATATCGATATAGCGGAACTTTGCAAACAGAGTATCACTTTAATAAGTATGGAGATAAAGGTCTTCCTGATTATTATGAGACCACTGATTTTGCAATTCGTTGGAATCACTCGCAAGATGCGAAAGCAAATCCATACAGAACATTTTCTGCTTCGGTTAATGTTTCCACAAGCAATAATGATAGAAATAACTCAACTTCGATTAGAGAGATTACCAATAACCAAAAACAATCAAGTATAACATATAGTAAAAAGTGGGCTGATAGTCCGTTTAGTTTGAACGCCAGTTTGCGTCATTCGCAAAATAGCCGTGATACAACCATTGCGCTTACCTTGCCAAGTATGTCTTTGAATATGACTCAGGTTTACCCTTTTAGAAAGAAGGGTAAGAGTTCAAATTTACGTTGGTACGATAAGGTAGGGATTAGTTATTCATCCAAACTGGAGAATAGAACTAAAAGTGGAATGAAAGAAAGTGACTTGATGAGTTCTTCATTGCAAAAAGATTGGGTTAATGGTTACGAACATAGCATTCCAATTACCACCAATTTTAAATTGGCGAAAGATTTAACACTATCTCCTACCTTAAATTATAGAGGTGTATTATATACCAGATCTATTAGAAAATCATGGGATCCGGATGCTGATGGAGGAGATGGTGATGTGCGTATTGATACCATACAGGGATTCAGGTATGCTCATAACTATTCTACAGGAGCTTCTCTTTCCTTAAGTCCTAAGATTTATGGTATGTATACTTTTAAGGAAACATCAAAAGTGGCAGCCATTCGTCACGTAATGACACCTTCTGTTAGTGTAAGTTATACGCCGGAAATTGGAGTTCCAAGAAGTAAATATTATAGGACTTATTACGATCCAAATAAAGAAAAAGATGTTGAGTATTCTATTTTTGAAGGAGGAATATATAGTACTCCAACAGGTGCTCAGGAATCAGGATCAATTAATTTGAGTTTGGATAATAATATTGAGGCGAAAATTAGAACGGCCAATGATACCACAGGTCTTGAGGATATGAAGAAGGTGAAAATTCTGGAGAGTTTGAAATTTTCGACTTCATATAATATGTTTGCCGACTCCTTAAATTGGTCAAATATTAGAATGTCAGGTAGAACCAAGATTTTTAATAAAAAATTAGACTTAAAATTTAATGGTACAGTAGATCCTTATAAGCTGAATGCCAACGGAACAAGTAGAATTGACGAATTTGGCCCGCGTTTAACGCAAGCTTCTATTGATGTTGGTTTTAGTCTTTCGTCGAAGGATTTGAATCCAAATACGAATGGAGATAGTGGAGATTCTGATGATGATCAACCTGAGAAATGGCGTGATCCTCGTTATGTAGACTTTGATATACCATGGTCGTTTTCGATTGATTATGGATGGACTTACTCTAAACCAACCAACAGGAAAAACATTTCTCAGAATTTGGGTATAAATGGGCAGTTTAGCTTAACTCCAAAGTGGAAGGTTAGCTTTTCTTCGGGATATGATTTTGATGAGAATGAGGTTACTGCAACTCAATTTACGATTACAAGAGATTTGCACTGCTGGAAAATGTCCTTCAATGCCATTCCTTTTGGTACATATCAATCCTACAATTTTATAATCAATGTGGATTCATCGATCTTACAAGATTTGAAATACGAGAAGAAACAAGCTTGGCAGGATGTTCAGTTTTAGAAAGTATAAAGTATAAAGTATAAAGTATAAAGTATAAAGTAGGAGTCGCAATAGTGCGGCTCTTTTTTTTTTATGCAAGAATCCAGTTTTTCAGTATCAAATTTCCTCTTTCTGTCATTATAGATTCCGGGTGAAACTGCACGCCACATAAATCTAATTCTTTGTGTCGTATCGACATGATGACTTCATTTTCATCGGTAGAGGTAATGTTAAGGCAATTTGGAAATTGTTCTCGCGAAACAGCCCAGGAGTGATACCTGCCTGAGTTAAATGTGTCTGGAAGGTTTTTAAAAAGAATTTCAGAAGGTTCTGTAACGAGAGTTACTTTAGGTATGCCATGAATAATTTCAGGTAAATTGTAAATGCTGGCACCGTAGTATTCGGCAATGTATTGCATTCCCAAACAAACTCCCAGAATAGCTTTTTGTCCGGCATATTTATTCAGAATTTCTCCCATTACTTTCACTTCCGATGGTAATCCGGGGCCAGGAGAAAAGATAATACGATCGCATGTGTCTAGTTCTTCCCAATCAACATGATTGTTTCTCATGACAATGCAGTTGTCGCAGTATTGCTCAACAATGTGAAATAAATTATAAGTGAATGAATCGTAATTATCTATAATAGCTATTCTCATTAATGCTTTTTTCTTTTAACTTAGCGACCGCAAAATAAATGAATTTTTAACAAATACTAATTATTAACTGAAATGAAAAAGTGTATTAATTCAGAAAAAGCGCCTAAAGCAATCGGACCATACAGCCAGGCAGTAGAAGCAAACGGAACTTTGTACATATCAGGTCAGCTTCCTGTTGATGTTGCTACCGGTAAATTTGTTGAAGGTGGTGTTAAAGAACAAACTGAGCAAGTAATGAAAAATATTGGTTACATTTTGGAGGAAGCAGGTTATAGCTTTAAGGATGTAGTTAAATCAACTTGTTTGTTGAGCGATATTTCAAACTTTGCTGTAATGAACGAAGTTTATGGCGAATATTACAAAGAAGATTGTCCTGCACGTGCAGCATTCGCGGTTAAGGATCTTCCTCTAGGTGCTTTGGTTGAGATTGAAACCATTGCTGTGAAGTAATTCAATTTACCAAGATATAATAAAAGGCTGCCAATTGTCGATTGGCAGCCTTTTTTTTAGTTTTTATCCAGTGCTACATATACAGGCAAATGATCGGATGTGCCACCATGATAGGTGTGATACGAATAGGTTCTGTTAGGTTTGTAAATTCCTGCTTGATGGTCGAAATACAGCAAGTTTTTATCGCCATGAATGGTAAGGCGAGGGCTGGTTATTTTAATTCCTTCTCCGTTTAGCATTCCTTTACTGATAATGATTTGATCGAACATCAGCCAATGTTTTTTTGCAAACAAACTGCCCAGCTTCTTATTGTAGGGGATAGTTGCCAGATTATAAAACTCGTATGTGCCAATGTTCTTATGCGATTTAGCATGTAGGTGTTTGCTGATGGATTTGCTTATTGGCAAATCGTTAAAATCACCCATAATAACTATTTTAGCATCCATATCCTCGCTAAGAATGGCTTTTGCCTTTTGGTGCAAGCAATTGGCAGCTGCAATGCGTTTTGGATTCGATGCCAAAATGCCTTCGCCTCTCGATGGCCAATGATTCACAAAAAAATGAATGATATCATTTTCTATTTTCGTTTTTACATACAAAATATCTCTTGTGGCAAAATGAGAATTGCCATTCAATCTTACCGGTATTTTTTCAGAAGCTAAAATTTCTACTACTTTTTGGTGGTAGAGTAGGGCAACATCAATCCCTCTTCTGTCGGGACTGTCGAAATGTACATAGCCATATTCACCTTTGAATACTGGTTGATAAATCAGATCTTTTAAAACTGTAGCATTCTCAATTTCGGCAACACCAATGGCAATTGGCAATTTGTTGTCTTGAATAGATGCAATGGCTGCTGTAATGTGTTCCAGCTTGCTTACATAGCGATTCTCTGTCCAATGATTGCTGCCATTAGGCAAATAGTCATTGTCGTTCTTTTTCGGATCATCTTGGGTATCGAAAAAGTTCTCGAGATTATAGAATGCAATGGTATATTCTTCTTTCATCGTTTGGTAAATGCTATTAGGAATATCTTCTTTTGCCTTTCATGAATTCTCTTTTGCTCTTCTTTTTGGTCAGATAATAAATGATTGGACCCAAAAGAGGCGGAAAGAAGGCCAATAATAACCTGAAGGCTCCATTTCTCTCACTTGCATTTTTAATGGCATCTATCAAGGCGAAAATATGAAGTATGCCAATTAGTATGATGTAGATAATGTTCATGATTTTAGTGTTTATGAAGTATGTTTGGTTTTCAATATAAAATGTGCTTATTCATATCTTAACGATTTTACAGGATCTAGTTTTGATGCTCGGTACGAATGTGTTAGCACTGTTACAATTACGACAATACTAGCAATAAGAAATGTAAAGGTGTAAAAGCTCCATTCGATATCTGTTTTTAGTGCATAATCTTTTAACCAGATGTTCATTGCATAATTCGTAATTGGGATAGAGAGGATGCAGGCAATTGCCACGTAAATGATATTGGTCTTAACAAAAGAATAGATGATATCCATTTCTGAACAACCTAAAACCTTTCTTATGCCAATCTCTTTGGTTCTGCTTCGGGCAATAAATAGTGTAAGCCCAAATAAACCAAATGAAGCAATTATCATGGTAAAAAATGCGAAAATACTTACGATGGTAAATTTATTTTTCTCACCTGCATACATCTGTTTAATCAAATCTTCCACTGAACTTACTTCCAGTTTGGTGTCAGGAGACAGTTTGTTCCAAGAAGTGTGTAGATGGGAGAGAAGATCTTCTTTTGATTCTTCATGATACTGTATTGCAATTTGAGAAAGATAGTTTTCTGTTATTACAATCATTAATGGAGGGACTTCGCTATGGAAAGAGTGTAAGTAAAAATCTTTTACTACACCAATGATGTTATATGATTCCAGTTTGTTGCCTACTGCATTTTCTATTCCAAATGCCTTAACTGCCGTTTCGTTTAAAATACAAGCTGTTTTAGAATCGTTGGCACTGTTGTTAGTAAAGTAACGCCCCTCTACCAATTCCACTCCCATGGTTTCCAGAAATCCATAGTCTACAAAAAAGCCCTCTACTTTTACTTTTTCTTCCTTGTTTTGCTGGTGTGGAAACATCATTGTGGCACTGCTGTAGGTAGGTAAGCCTCGAGCAGCTCCACCAGCTTTTATTACGCTGGAATGTTGTCGAACTTCATTTAGGAAAGGCTTAAGTAGTTTTCCACTCCGAACATTTGCCAATAAAATATTCTTGTTGTGAAAGCCAGGATGCTTACTTATGGCAAGCTGATATTGAGCATTAATTACAAAAGCACAAGCAACAAAAAAACAAAAGATTATTAACTGCATGATAATTAATGATGAGCGTACGAAATTTTTCTTTTTGCCTTGTACGATTTTTACTTTCAGTATGTCTACAACCTTTAATCTTGATAATCCCAATGATGTATATAATCCGGCAAGGAAACCAATAAAAATGCTTAAGAAAAGGTAGGCCAATAGGTAATAAATAACATTGCCTGATATTATTGGAAGGCTGGTTTCGAATAAACTTTCGGCATATGGTCTGGCAAGAATCATTAAAAGTATGGATATGGGTAATACCATTACCGATAAAATAAGCGATTCGGTTAAAAACTGCAGGCTTACTTGTTTATTAGCTGCGCCAAATGTTTTTCTAATCCCGATTTCTGTCGATCGGTTCGAGGATACAGCGGTTGAAAGAATTACGTAATTAATAAGAGCCACAAGGATAATTGCAATAGCTATGGCAATAAATATTTTAATTGAGTTCCAGTTGCCTTTTAAATCGTTGGATTGAATGTGTTGTGAATTGAGGTATACATCCGAAAGGTTTTGAAGTGAATACGAAAATTCCTTGTTGTTGTTAAGATACTTGCTTTCAAAACTCTTTAGTTGTTTTTCAACCTCTGCCACTTGTCTGCTGTCTGTTAGTTTAACCCATGTGTTGCATAGGTTGTATTCCCAATTTGTTTCAATGCTTTTAGTGTTGAAGTGTTTGTTAAAACGAGGAATGTTGTGTAAGCCGTTAATTAAACAATTGGGACGAAAAGTGGAGTTTTTAGGTAGATCTTTAAAAACAGCTTTTACTGTAAAGGTATGTTCTACTTTGTCAACAGAAGCAAGTATTTCTTTTCCCATTACATTATTGGTGCCGAAAATTTTCTTAGCTGTCGATTCCGAAATGCAAATAGATTGTTTGTCTTTAAGTAATTCCCCGTTGTTATGACCATGTATGAGTGGAATGGTAAAAATGTCAAAAATATCAGACTGACAACCAACAACCCTTTTCATGTTTATGTTTTCATTCTGTAATTGAATTTCAAATGATCTTACCTGTCGAATATTGCTGGCTTTCGAAACCTGAGGGATTATTTCCTTCATTGTTTCGCTTAATATATATGGAGTTTGATCACTATTGATATCAAAGTTGATGTAATGATTAATTACCCTATATACAGAGCCTTTGTTTTTATGTGTTTGATTAAAACTTAGCTGGTTAATTACAAAAAGAACGATAATAAAAGATGCCGCTAATGCAATGGAAAGACCAACGGTGTTAATTAGGGTAAATGTAATATTGTTCCGCAAGTTGCGAATAGCAGTTTTAAGGTAGTTTCTAAACATTTGGGTTGGGGTTTTGATTTATGCTAAAGCTATATAATAATTTCTAAATTATTATGATATTCAACGTAAAAATTAGTTGTCGATTGTTGTTTGCTTGTGTAAGTGTCAGATATGTAAATTATTGAATCGGTTTGGAATTTTACGATAGTGGTCTAATAGTTTGCTGTATGATACGTTTTAGTTAACTATGAACGATATCTATTATAGAATAGGTGGGGCTTAAAATTACTTTAGCATGCAATGATTGTATATATGCAAGGGAAATTATATTCTTTTTGGAGATAAGTTGAAGATTGAATTTGCTTAGCTATAGAGAGTTGTTACATATTAGTGAATTGGAATATTAGGGTAGTAAGTGTTATCAAAATAAAAACTAAGTAGCCCCGATGGAAAACCTCAACCGAGCGGTGGAAAACTTCAACCGAGCAGTGGAAGATTGCAACCAAGCAGTGGAAAATTACAACCGAGCAATGGAATACATCAACCGAGCAGTGGAATACTACAACCTAACGCACTAAAATTACAACACCTTAATGAAATAAGGCAATATGTTATTAAAGAATTGTAACCGATTGGTGGAATACAATAATATGTTGTTGTTGAAGAACAACCGAGTTGTGTAGAATCATAACACACTTCTCAAAAACATTAAATAGGAGGTGGATAGAAGCAATATAGTGGTGGAGTATGGTAGACTATAAAAATATTGGTTGATTTATTTAGAAAGTGGCTACTTTTTAAGAGTAAGGATTGCATTAAAATGTGATGGAGGAATAAATTTTTGCAGCAAAAGTTAACGTGGAGCATAAACTACTGTTGCTTGCTTGAGAAATCATGACATATATAATGTAAAGAATTTATATTTTTTATTAAAATTTAACTCGGTAATAAAAATATTGGTTGGTGGAATGTATAGGGGATGATTATAATATATGATTGTTTAATTTTATTTAAGCTGTATTGGGAGGTCTGTGTTTTCGGGCTTAGTATGGTTATATGGAAGTAAATCAGTAGATAAAATATAAATAGATGTTTGAAAAAAAATGTTAATGTTAAAAAATAACTAAAGAATTATTTGGACATAATAATAGGAGTCTTTAAATTCATATAAAAATTAAAACTTACTTAAATAAAATTATAACATGACTAGTAATACAAGACTCTACAACTGCTCCGATGCAGTTTTTATTAGTTTTTCAAGTCAAACCATAAGCATACTTGATGAAGAACATTCAAAATTTCAATCCTTCTCGACTTACTTTAAGCCAGAAACTTTACAGCTAATAAAAGATCAGTATAATGCTGCAAGTAGTATTCCTTCCGATAAAGTTCATATCGATATTCAGGCAAAAGCTACCGACAATATTAATAAGGAGGTAGATGAATGTGCCAAGTTGTATCAGCGCTGCAAGTTTGATATTGAATTGGTATTTCCGAATGATAAGAACCTTTGGAATCAGTTTGGCTTTAATGATTACTTGGATGCGCGTAAATCTGCCAAAAACATGTATATGTTCTATTCTGATTTTCAATTCATGGTAAACCTACATAAAGAGGACCTGATGAAAACGGCCTGGACAGAAGATATGTTTACCAAAATTGATGAAAGAAAGAATAATTTAAAGGCCTTGATGGATGCTCAGACCAAATGTATGGTTGAACGTGGCAGAGCAACAGAACAGCGTATAGAAACTTTAAATGTTTTGTACGAAAGCTTGGCGAAATATGTAAAAGCTGCAAAATATATTTACGAAGGTAACGATGAGATGTTGAAGTGGTTTAAATTCCCGGTTACGGCTAATGGTAAAAAGGAAGATGCTGCTGAAGAAGTGGTTACTGACGAACAAAAAAATGAATAGTTTATAGGATAAAGCTCGATTCAACACTTTTTTCATGGTTGATTGGGTGTTGAATTTTAACCCCGACTTGGTAACTCGGGGTTTTTCTTTTGTGAAAAAATCCTCAAACTCCGAAGAGAATGAGGATTTCACAAAGGTTCATCCGTAGTTATTTCTTACTTAAAGTATCTTCAACTTTTTTTGTATAGGTTAACCTGGCCTGTGGTTTCCAGGTTTTTCCTTCGTCGGTTGATACTTTGTTTTCTACTGTAAATTGGTTGCTGTCAATTTTTATATAGGTAAATTGGCGACACATTCTTGTCGCATTTGGTTTATCGGAGTAGCTTACCTGTGTATCTTCCATTACCAATACATTGTCTTTTAATTCACCCTGAAACATGTCGAATGTTGATGTGAAATCGTTGAATGCAGCAATTCTGTATTTCTTGGTTCCAGCATCGTAAGTAAAGTTAATGCTTAGGTTGTTTGGGAAGCCATTTTCGTAGCTAATCTTCTCTTGTAGCAAGTTGGTAGAAGCAAATTTGATGCAAGATTCAGTGGTTCCTCTCTCTCGATAGGTACCACGACGTCCCATAAACTCAAGTTTTACATCCCAATCACCTTCCATGAAAGCCAATTTCGAGATCTCCTTGCGTTTAGGCATTGTAAATAATGATTTATCGACCTTAGGATTAATCTCTACACTTTCGATTTGAGTAATTCTGTCGCGTTGCCAAAAAGTGCGTTCAATAAAGAAAGGGATAGTGATGCCATCCACTTCTCTAAAATCATCGAAATACATTTCGGCTGGCACGGGCTGTGCAAAATCAACCCAAGGTGCTTCACACTTGTACTCCAAGTAAGTTTTGGTGTTTAGGTACCATTTTTCCGATTTACCATCCTCACGTGTAAGTTTTAGCACAAACATTTCCTCTCCATCAACATTTTCTTTTCCTATGTATTCAACCTTATGATCTTTCTTTTTGTAGTTTAAAAAAGGAGTAAAGAATTCAGCCTTTTGTTTGAAAACATTGGTTTCGCTTGAATTGATATTTCTGGCATATTCAATCTCTTGCCAAGGATCGATGGTCCAACCGCAATTCCCATTAAATCCTTCGAAAACATGTTGCTCGCCTAAATACAAATCCGAATAATAGGCTCCGCATTTTGTTTTGTAGCTTGTAAAGTCTTTTTCAAGACTAAAAGCGGTAAAACGACCTTTTATTTTTAGGGCTTCTACCTTTTCCCATTTTTCTGCTCCTCCGTGAGCTTCAATGTGCTTGGCTATGATTTCTTCAGCAGTTTGAGCTACAAGAATGCCTGGCGTTAAAAACAAAGCAAAGAGGAAGAATGCTTTTAGTTTTTTCAGTTTCATGTGGGTATGTTTTTATTGATTGTTTTTTCTGATTTGATAGACTCAACTTCCGAATTATTTCAATTCGTAACAAGCCATTTCAGTTAGATTTCTTAAATAGATTTTTCCATTAGTAAAAGAAGGTGCTGTCCACGATTTTCCATCAATAGCTTGTATGTTACCCAACTCGATGTATGCCTCAGGAGTAGCTTTTACCTGTATTAGTTTTCCTTTATCGGAAAGTACCAAAAGCTGATCGCCAATACGTATTAAACTTCCTTTGCCATAACCTCTCTTGGTCCATTTTTTTTCACCAGTTTTAACCGAGATGCATTGAAGGGCTGCTACATGGAAACCATATACATAGCCATCGTGATAAATGGATGAGCTGTAGTCGTTTTTCATACTGGTACCGCGTGATATTTCCTTTGCTTTATTGTTGTTTACTTCAAGAACGATAAAGCCAGGATTTCTAACAGCAGAAATAAATATCTTGTTGCCATCAAAAACAATTGGCATTCCTGTAGGATTGCTAATAGGAGAGTTGTATGTCCAAAGTGTATCGCCTACAGTAGTAAGAGAGTACACTTTTCGGCCGTTGGTAAAAATAATGCATTCCTTATCGTTAATTTTACCATGTACAGGTGAGTTGTAAGTTGCTATGCCTTCTCCTTTTTTCCATACTTCTTTACCTGTCTTTTTGTCGAATGCCATAAATGCTCTTGAATCGGTACCACCTACTTCAACAATAACATTATTTCCTACAAGTACTGGTGATGAGCTAAATCCCCAACGTGGAATTTTACTTCCATATTCTTTCATGAAATCTACTTGCCAAAGAGTTTTGCCATCTTTCTTTGAATTGGCACTTAATTTCCCGTAACTGCTTAAACTGTAAACATTCTTTTCTCCAATTGCAGGAGTAGATCTAGGTCCATCGCCAAAAGTATCGAAGAACATGTTGTCTACTTTAGTTCTCCATACTTCATCGCCAGTTTTTTCATCGAATGCCGCAATAAACTCATCTCCAGTAATGCTATCCTTTCTTTCGCTAATCATGGTGTAGATATTGCCTCCTGAAATGGTTAGTTCGGAGAAACCATCACCTAGTTTTTTCTTCCAAACCAGTTTTGGCTCCTTGTCTGTAAAACTTGTAAGTTCAACATTGTCGGTAGAGCCACTTCTTTGTGCACCTCTAAATTGATTCCATTCCTGATTTGGAGCTTCTTGAGAGTGTGCAGGATTTAGTAGCGCAGAAAACAGTAGTGCGCAAATGGTAAATAATAGATTCGTCTTTTTCATTTGATTATTCTTATTTGATATTAGTCTTTAGGTTTGTCTTAAAGTACGATAAGGGATTGAAAATCACATTCATCAACAAACTGATGTATCAAATACCAAGCCGAAGGCTAGAAGTGGCAAGTTATAAGCCAATTAATAAAAATGTAGCTCTTCAGGTGCAGTATAAAGTTGTTCGGTAATGAACAATTTCTGTTCGTAAATGAATCAATTTTAAGCTAAATTTTACTTGCTATTTAGAATGATATTTTGATGTCAATTGTATAAAGCAAAAAGTCTGTGAGTTCCCTTATTTAAAATAGGTATGAATTGTTTAGATGTGTTCCCAAACAGATAGTATTTAGACTTATCGGTAACATAAATATTGAACTTTGCAGAAGCTAAATGAGATACGTGATTACAATTAGATCTTATGGATGTATTAAAGCCAGTTTATACAGAACAGAACGATTGTCAGGATTGCTACAAGTGCATACGAGAATGTACTTTAAAGGCAATTAAAGTAGTGAATAATTCAGCCCAGATCCTTCATAACGATTGTATTTATTGTGGTACTTGTACACAAATATGCCCTGTAAATGCAAAAAAAGTACGCGACGATGTGAAGCGAGTGAAGGCAATGATTAATCGAGGAGATCATATCATTGTTTCCATAGCCCCCTCTTTTGTAACCGAATTTCCGAATCTAAAAGATGATCAGTTTATTTCAGCACTTAAGGAATTAGGTTTTGCTGAAGTTTCGGAAACGGCACTTGGAGCACAGGAGGTTTCAAAACATGTAGCTAGTTATGTAGATGGTGGTGAGAATGGAGTTTATATTTCATCTGCTTGTCCTTCGGTAGTAGAGATGATTTGTAAGCATTATCCGATATTTAAGCAGAATATTACACCGTTTTTATCTCCCTTATTAACTCATGCCAAGTACTTAAAGGAACAATTTCCTGATTCAAAAGTTGTTTTTATAGGGCCCTGTATTGCCAAGAAAGCAGAAAGTGATGAGTTTCCTGAATTATTGGATGCATCTTTAACCTTTACTGATTTGAAGAATTGGTTGGAAGAGGAAAATCTGGATCCTTATTTGTTTCCTGAAGATAAATTGAATAATAGTTTTATTCCAGGCAAGGCCGGACGTGGCATCTTGTATCCAATTGATGGTGGAATGATCATGGGAATAAAGCAAAATGTTAGTGCTACTGATGCGGTTTACATGACTTTCTCGGGCATTGGAAACATTAAAAATGTATTAAGCGATTTAAACAAATATGGAAAAACCAACAAACTGTTTTTGGAGTTGTTGGCTTGCGAGGGAGGATGTGTAAATGGTCCAGGTGCTGAGAAAGAGTATTCTACGGCGATTAAACGCCTGGAGGTAATTAATAAATTGGACTCGGATGAAGCAGCTGTTTTGAATACCGATTTTTCCATTCAGCGTAATTTCGATTCCATTTCGCCAATTCCAAAATATGAGCATTCCGAAAATAGTATAAAAGAGGCTTTAACCATGATTGGTAAGTATTCTGATAAAGATGAAATCAATTGTGGGGGATGTGGATACAATTCATGTAGAGAATTTGCAGAGGCATATTTGGAGGATCGTTCAGAACCAAATATGTGTGTATCGTATATGAGGAAAATTGCACAGGATAAATCTTCAGCATTACTGCGTAAAATTCCATCGGGTGTTGTAATTGTAAATGATGAGTTAAAAATTATAGAGGCCAATCAAAGTTTTGCTGGAATACTTGGCGAAGAAATTGAAGAAGTTTATGAAACCATACCTGGTTTGGTTGATGCTGATTTAAAAAAGATAATTCCATTTCATAAGCTGTTTGCATCAGCCTTAGCAACAGGAGTAGATAATTTGGAGCGAGACATAAAACATGACAATAAAATGCTTCATGTAAGTATTTTTAGTATCCATAAGCATAAAATTGTTGGGGCAATTGTTAGAGATATGTCTCAACCATACATCCAAAGGGAAGAGGTTGTGAATCGAGCAAAAACTGTAAACCGAAAAAATCTGGAAACGGTGCAGAAGATTGCATACTTACTTGGAGAAAATGCATCGGAAACCGAGGAAATGCTGAATTCGATTGTGGAATTTTATAAGCCAGCAGAATAAAAAAACAAAGCTAAAGCTGAACGGATATGCAAGATAATTTTTACATAGAGGTTGAATGTCAGCAGAGAAATCAGGTGGGCCAATCGATTTGTGGTGATGTTTTTATGTCGCGAAAGCTGAAAGATGAAGGCCGAACCATACTTGTTCTTTCAGATGGATTGGGGAGTGGTGTAAAAGCCAATGTATTGGCTACACTTACATCATCAATGATTTTGAATTACATGAAGGTGAACAAGGATATCCGAAAGGCAGCAGAAGTAATCATGAAAACTTTGCCTGTTTGTAGCAAGCGAAAAGCTGGATATTCGACCTTTACCATTGTAGAGATTGAGTGTGATGGTGATACCAGGATTATTAGCTATGATAATCCCGATTGTTTGATATTAAGGGGCTTGGAATCTTATAAGCCTGAATGTGAAGAATTGCATCCTGAAGGAGAGGCTAATAAGGGCAAAATACTTTATTCATATCGATTTAAAGCGCAAAAGGAAGACCGAATTATATTCTGTTCCGATGGAGTAACGAATTCGGGGATGGGAACCAGACGTTTGCCATTTGGTTGGGGAATGGAAAATGTGGATCAGTTTGCAAAAGCTTTAATTAGAAAGCAGCCATACATTTCGGCTCGCCGCTTAGGAAATGATATTGTGGAAAGAGCATGTGCAAACAATAGTAATCAGCCTAAGGATGATACATCATGTGCAGTTTTATATTACCGCGAACCTCGTAACTTGATGATTTGTACGGGACCTCCTTACGAAAAATCGAAAGATGTGCAGCTGGTAAAGCAAATGAGTGAGTTTGAGGGAACAAAAATAGTATGTGGAGGAACAACTGCCGGTATTGTATCAAGAGAGTTGCAAAAACCAATAGAGGTTGATTTAAATATTTGCGATAGTGAATTGCCTCCGGTTTCCTTTATCGAAGGGGTAGATTTGGTAACCGAAGGGATATTGACATTAGGAAAGGTGCATAGAATCTTGAGCAATTACAATCAAAATACGGTTCTAAGAAATGGTCCTGCCGATAGAATTGTTAAACTCCTACTCGAGAGTGACAAGATATTTATCATTAATGGAACCAAGATCAATGTAGCACATCAGGATCCTAAACTTCCTGTTGAATTGGAAATTAGAAGAACCGTTGTTAAGAATATCGTTGCCTTGCTTGAGGAAAAGTTTTTAAAAGAAGTAGATCTTAGCTATATTTAAACTGTACTAGATAACAAAACAACAAACTAGATGGCTGAGAAAATTGAAATCACCATTTGCTTGGGAAGCTCATGCTTTTCAAGAGGGAATGGTAAAGCACTTAAAGCAATTAATACATACTTAGAAGAGAATAAATTAAAAGATAAGGTTTTCTTTCATGGAGAACTTTGTACGGGCAATTGTGCTAAAGGACCAATTCTTAAAATTGATGATGAATTATACGAAGAGATTGATCCGGAAGGCGTAATTGAAATATTAAATGGGGTTTTTGGCCTTGTTTAATTTATGCTTTAGTTTCCAACCCTAAAACTCCCGTATTATGCCTTTAATCCTAACCAATAAGGACAAGTGTAATCTTAGTTATACTTGCATTCGTGTTTGTCCTGCCAAAGCGATAAAAATTGAGAATGATTATGCCCATATCATTGAAAACAGATGTATTGGGTGCGGAAATTGTGTGACTGTTTGTGCTCAAGATGCGATCGAATATCGTAATTCCGAAGATCAGGTTAAAATATTACTGAGTGGTAACGATCCAGTTGTTGCGATTTGTGATCCAAGTATTTCTGGTGAATTCGATGATATTCTGGATTATAGAAACTTTGTAGGAATGATTCGAGCTTTGGGTTTCGATTACGTGGTTGAAGCTGCGTTTGGAGCAGATTTGGTTGCATATAAATACAAGAAGCTTTTCGATAATTTCCATGGGAAATACTACATATCAACCAAGTGTCCTGCACTAGTAAATCAAGTGGAGAATTTCCATCCCGATTTGGTTGAAAATCTTGCTCCTATTGTACCTCCAAATGTGGCAATGGCAAAGGTTGTACGTAAGAAATATGGAAAGAATACAAAGGTTGTTTCTTTATCGCCATGCGTTGCAAGTAAAAATGATGTGAAGTTTTTTAATGGTTCGGATGGAGATATTCATGCAGTACTCAGTTTTGTTGAACTCCGAAAATTATTTAAAGAATATGATATTACGGAAAATTCAGTAGAGTTTTCTGAATTTGATCCTCCATTTGCTCGTTTGGGAGGACTGTTTCCAATTAGTCATGGTTTGTTTCAAGCTGCTGATATTGATGTTAGCATGTTAAATGGAGGAATTATTAGTACTGAAGGAAGAAATAACTTCTTGCGTTCTATCAATGAATTTAAAACTCAGCATAATTTAAATCAGCATTTGGATTTATTTTATTGTGAAGGTTGTATTATGGGACCGGGAGCTTCTGCTGGGGGGCGTAAGTTTTCAAGAAGATCTCAAGTTATTAGATATGTGCGAAAGAGATTAAAGACTTTTGACGAGGAACAATGGCAGAAGGAGATTGATGAATACAAGAATTTAGATCTTAATCGAGGTTTTAAATCAAGAGGACAAAATCTTCCAACTCCATCGGAAGATGAGGTGCATGAGGTTCTTGTTGAAATGGGAAAAGAGAAGGTTGAAGACCAGTTGGGTTGTGGTTCATGTGGTTATGAGTCGTGCCGTGAATTTGCCATTGCAAAATGTCAAGGTTTGGCAAATTATGAAATGTGTTCTTCCTATACCATTAAGAATATGAATTCTGTGATCAAAGAACTCAATATTACAAACTCTAAACTTTCACATACCAAAACTGCGCTAAAAGAATCGGAGAGGATAGCCAATGAAGAAAGAGTTATTGCTCAGGAAGCTTCAGAAACAGTATCTGCCATGCTGCAAAAATTACCTTCGGGAGTTGTAATAGTAGATGAAAATCTGAAGGTTATTGAATCCAACACCAGTTTTGTGAATTTATTGGGTGATGAAGCAAGAATGCTAAGTGAAATTATTCCTGGTTTGGTTGATGCCGACTTAACGAAATTGATTCCGTTTCATAAGCTATTTTCAACAGTTATTCTTAATGGTGAAGATATTTTGAATAAAGATGTACATTATGGCAATGCGCTTTTTAATGTATCGGTGTTTACGATTAAGAAAAACAAAATTGTAGGTGGAATTATCCGTGATTTATATGCTCCTGAAGTGAGAAAAGAAGAGGTGATCGGTAGAGCAAGAGCTGTAATTAAAGAAAACCTTCAAACGGTTCAGCAAATCGCATTTTTACTAGGGGAAAGTGCCTCTAAGACTGAGAAATTAATGAATTCGATTATCAAATCTCACACTCCAGGTGATAAAGAAAGTTCAGAATAATGGAAGATAAATTTCACATCGACATAGATTGTCAACAATTATTCCATCATGGAGATATGATTTGTGGTGATGTTTTTCTTTCTAGAAGAATAAAGGAAGAAAACAGAACAATTGCAGTGTTAAGTGATGGAATGGGGAGTGGTGTAAAAGCTAATGTATTGGCAACACTTACGGCTTCCATGGCAATGAATTTTACTGCGGAGCATAAGGATGTAATATCTATTGCCGAGATTATAATGAATACCCTTCCTGTTTGCAGTGTTCGTAAGGTCAGTTATTCTACTTTTACCGTAATTGATATCGAATATGATGGAACAACTAAGATTATAGAGTTTGATAATCCTTGTTGTGTTGTTATGCGGGGAGCAGAGGTTTATGATCCAGGTTGGAGAACCATAACTCTTGATAGTGAAGAAAATCAAGGAAAACAGTTAAGAACTTGTTCGTTTACCGCACGAAAAGAAGATAGGGTCTTGTTTTGGTCTGATGGTATCATGCAATCGGGGATGGGAAGTAGAGAGTTGCCATTTGGTTGGGGACATGAGAATGCTTTGAATTACGTGAAGAATATTGTAAGAACAACTCCATTTATATCTGCTAGAAATTTAGGATTGCAATTGGTGAAGAAAGCTTCCCGAAATGATAATGATGAACCCAAAGATGATACCAGTGCAGGTGTAATTTATTACAGAGAGCCAAGAAAGCTATTAATATGCACTGGACCACCATTTGAAGAGGATAAAGATTCTGAATATGCAATGCGTGTTTATCACTTCAAAGGGAAGAAAATTATATGTGGAGGTACTACTGCTGAAATACTTGCTCGAGAATTGAGTTTGAAATTTGCAGCAGGTATGAAAATTACAGATCCTGAATTACCACCAGCTTCATATATGGAAGGAATTAACTTGGTTACCGAAGGAATTCTTACCATAGGAAAAGTTGCACGTATTTTGGAAGAATATACCATCGATTATGATCTGGGAGATGGACCGGCAGATCAAATTGTACATTATTTGTTGCAGAGCGATAAAATTTCAATTATATCGGGTACTCGTATTAATTTTGCTCATCAAGATCCTAGTTTGCCTGTAGAGCTTGAAATTAGAAGAACCGTAGTAAAAAAGATTGTAAGTCTACTCGAAGAAAAGTTTTTAAAAGATGTAAGCTTAACTTTTATTTAAAGGTACTTATTTATAAGACTTAATAACTTCTGACCTGAAATTGGCTTTGAAATGTAATCGTCGCAACCCGCGGCGATGCTTTTTCCCCTGTCTTCAGCCATTGCATATGCGGTTTGTGAAATAACAGGAACTTTAGGGTCTATTTTCTTTATTGCTCTAGTGGCATCAAATCCATTTAGTAATGGCATTTGTATGTCCATAAGAATTAGATCAATATCGTTTTGTGTAAACATTTCAATGGCATTTTGGCCATTCGTGGCCCAGAGAATATTAGCCCCTGTTCTTCCAATTACCTCTTCCAAAAACAGATAATTTGATTCAACATCTTCAGCTATTAGAATGGTTTTTTTAGACCAGTTAAAAGTGTCTGTGCTCATAGAGTGTAATTAGGTTTTCAATATTTGTTAATCAAATTTAATTAATTTTTTGGAATAAAGTGTGACCTCTTTTATCCTGATAATATTCTTTTAAGATAATTATCGAATATGGGTATTAATTAGGGTGACTATATGCTTTTGCGGGTTGACTTTATCAGCATAATTGTTATTTTTGAGAATCTCTATAATAAATCTCATGATATTTAAACTAATCAGAACAGGACTTGGATTAAGTCTATTATTTCTCTCAATGGCTGTAAAAGCACAAATTTCTCATGGTGGAGAGCCATTATTTAAAAATGTGAAGGCTAATTTTGAGCCAAAGTTGGTTAAACTTCCAAAATTTAATACAATATCAAAATCTGTCATAGAAAGTGATGGTAAGTATGGAGTAAGGTTAAAGCATGCTCAGTATGCCTACTCATTCGATGTTGATTATAGTATTAAAAAGGATGGAGTTTGGGAAGAGTTAAGCGATGGTAGAAAAGTTTGGCGGTTTTCGGTAAAATCCGAAGGAGCTTATTCTTTGGGACTGGAGTTTTCGGAATTTAGAATACCAATTGGAGCTCAATTATTTGTTTATAATAATCATTCCACTAAGGTTTTAGGTTCCTATACTTATGAAAATAATAAGAAATCAGGCAAATTTTCTATTGAACCCTTAATGGGTGATGAGCTCACGATTGAATATATAGAACCTTCAGAAGTTGAATTTTCTGCTGAATTGTCTATAGAAACAATTCTACATGATTATAAAAATGTTTTCAATTTGCTAAAAGGGAGAAATGTAAAGGCATCTGGAGAATGTAATGTGGATATAAGTTGTCCTGAAGGAAATGGTTGGCAAACTGAAAAAAGATCGGTTTGTCACATTTTATACAATGGGTGGATTGCATCTGGAGCTTTAATTAATAATACCAGACAGGATGGAACGCCTTATTTGTTAACTGCTTATCATGTAATGCACGAACAGGAAGTTGCTGATGCAGCAATTTTCTATTTTAATTACGAAAATTCTGCATGTGGAACAAATGATGGTGAGAGATCTCAATCAATTTCCGGATCAACTTTAAGAGCAACAACATCAAATTTAGATTTTACTCTGTTAGAGCTATCTGTACAACCACCTTTATCTTATTCTCCTTATTATGCAGGATGGGATAGATCAGGAACAATTCCAGTGAATACAACATGCATTCATCATCCAAGTGGAGATGTTAAAAAGATTTCGATTGATATTAATCCTCCTGTAAGCGCTACATATTCGGATGCTCGATACACTTTTGATGAGAATACAAGCTGGCAAATTTTAGATTGGGAAGTAGGAACTACTGAAGGAGGTTCATCTGGTTCACCTCTTTTTGATCAAAACCATAGAATTATTGGTGATTTAACAGGTGGTGATGCAAATTGCAGCAATTCTGTTAATGATTACTTTGCAAAATTTTCATCGAGCTGGGCTAATTACTCTAATATCAACCAACAGTTAAAACATTGGTTGGATCCATTGAATGTGGGAGTAGAAACTTTAAATGGATATGATCCATCTTTTAAAATTAATGCCAGTAGCAAATGTGTAGGCAATGATTTTACCGTTGAAGCAATCGTTAATGAAGGAGTAGAAAATATGTTGTGGGACTTTGGTGAAGGTGCTACACCAAGTCAAGCTGCTGGAGCTGGGCCTCATGATGTATCCTACAATACAGTGGGAAATAAGACAATACAGCTTAGCTATAGGTCAAATGGTGTGGATATTGAAATTAGTAGAGATGTAAAAGTTATTGATTTAACAAAGCTTAGTTTTGATTACTCAATACAAAATAAAAAATTAACATTGATTAATCAATCAGTTGATTTTGATTCTTTTACCTGGAATTTAGGAGATGCCAATACCTCAGATGAAGTTAGTCCAAGTCATGAATATCTTAACTATGGAGAATATACTGTGAGTTTGACAGGTACAAATGATTGTGGAAGTACCAGTGTTTCAAAACAAATTGAAATGAATTATGACAAGCTTTTGTCGGTTTATCCAAACCCATCTGTAGATAAATTTACGGTTGACCTTAGCAAAATTATATATAGTGAAATAAGTTGGGGTGTATATTCAAATACAGGTATGGAAGTTAAGACTGGAATTGTATCAAGTTTTAGTAATACTTTGGAGTTTAACCTAAAGGGACTTTCAGCCGGAATATACATTCTTAAAATGAATGTGGATGGTGAGATATTAAAACGAAAATTACTCCTTGTAAAATAACTGAAAAGCCATTCTCATACAGAATGGCTTTATTTTTTACTACAAGAATACTTTTTGTGTTACTTTTCTATTTTCTCGAATGAAGTAACAATTCCTCTAATTAGTGAAGAGGAGAATCCTTGATGTTCCATTTCATTTAATCCAACAATTGTACAACCTTTTGGTGTTGTAACCTTGTCAATTTCCGATTCAGGATGATTGCTATTTTCCTGTAACATTTTGGCTGCACCTTTTACGGTTTGAGAAACAATTTGATTGGCTGTGTTTGCATCAAATCCAATTTGAATACCTCCCTGAATCATAGCACGAATAAAACGAAAAACAAATGCAATACCACAGGCCCCCAATATTGTAGCAGCCTCCATTAATTCTTCATTAATGATTAAACTTTCACCTATTGCATCGAAAATAAATTTTACCTTTTGAGTATGTTCTAAAGAGGAATTCTTTCCACAAATACAGGTGACAGATTCTCCAATATCTGCAGCAATATTTGGCATAGCTCTAAAAACAGGAATTTTATCATCCAACATCTCGGATATTTCATTAGTACCTAAACCAGTAGCCAATGAAACCAAAATGTGCTTGCCTTCTTCTATTTCAGGTTTAATCTCATTAATGATCTTATCGACATTATAGGGTTTAACGGCCACTAAAATGATGTTAGAGTTCCTAACTGCATAAAGATTATCTGAAGTAATTTCTGCACCATGTGGTTTTAAATCTTCTATCAGTTTGAGCTTTCTTCTGGTTGCAATAACATTTTCAGAATTAAAATCTTCATGTTCCAATAATCCTTTGGCGATTGATTTACCAAGGTTACCACATCCAATAACACAAATCTTTTCGTTTTTCATCTGTCTATTTTTATTTGATTTAATCAGGCAGAAGGTGTGAAAATACGCATGACAATAGGTAAAAATACAATTTATTTAAACAAGCTTATCTTATATTCAAGGGATTTCTGTTTGATTGACCTAAGATTTGGATAAAAATTTTCATTCTTTCAAAAAATGTCATACTTTTGATAAAACGATTTAGTAAAACGGTTTAGTAAAGAGCGAAAAACTTGAAAAAGAAATCTATAAAGGATATAGCCCAGGAGCTAGGTTATTCAAAGACAACAGTTTCCTTTGTTTTAAATAATAAAGGGGATGAAAAAAATATCAGTAAGAAAACGCAAGAAAAGATACTGGCATATGTTCGCGAGGTAAATTATCAGCCCAATCAGATTGCTAAAAGTTTGAAAAAAGGGAAAACCAACACCATTGGCTATTTGGTTCCCGATATATCTAACCCGTTTTATGCCAAAATTGGACGCCTGATAGAAGATTTGTTAGCAGATAAAGGGTATCATTTAATTATTGGAAGTACCGATGAAACCCAGGAAAAAGAAGATTTACTGCTAAATATGTTTGTGAACCGACAGGTTGATGGACTTATTCTGGCTTCTTCTTTCGAAAATTTGGCGATGTTAAACACATTGGCGGCGCAACGTTTTCCAATGGTGTTTTTCGACAGGGAACATCCTGATTTTTTGGGAAACTATATTCTTGTTGAGAATAAAAATGCAATGAAGGATGCAGTCCAAAATGCAATCAAGCATGGATCTAAAAAAATAGGATTACTTTCTATTACGCCAAATGTTTATTCTCTGGAACTTCGAATCGATGGTTATCGCGAAGCCTTAAGCGAAAATGAGATTGATATCGATGATCGTTTGATTCGAATCGTGGATAACAATAATCTAAAAGAGAGTACCAAAGCCCAGTTGCAGTATTTGATTGATGAACAAGTAGACGCTATTGTATTCACCAATAACCAGATTACTGCTCATGCGATTTGGGCAATGAATATTTTTCACAAGGAAAAAATTGAGGATGTAAGGTTTGTGAGCTTCGATAATCTGGATTTGTTCGATTATTCCCAACCAAAGGTTACTTCGGTTGCTCAACCTATTGAAAAGATAGCCAATTATACCGTGGATATTCTTGGGGAAGTGATGAATGAAAAAGAACACATAAGTAAAAGAATTGTATTAGAACCAAAATTAATAGAACGTTTATAATTAACTATTTATGAAGAACAATTATTTAAAATCAGGACCGATTTTCCTAGCCTTTCTTTGTATGGGATTTGGTGATGTTGTTGGACCTCTAACCAGTCAGTTACAAGCTGATTATGAGCTGACAAATTTTATGGCTGGATTGGTTACATTCATGGGATTCATCATGTTTGGATTACTATCTGTACCAATGGCATTATTTCAAGATAGAAAAAGTAGAAAGTTTGTATTGTTGCTGGGAATGGTAATTGCATTAATTGGTTTGATTTTACCAATTTTGGGAGATTTTTCCTCGTTTGGATTATTATTAGGAGCATTATTACTGCTAGGAACAGGTGCTACTTTACTGCAAGTCGCTGGAAACCCTATAATGCGTGATGTGTCACCAGAAGGAAAATACTCCAGAAATTTATCTTTTGGACAATTTTTTAAGGCAATAGGATCCTTGTCCGGAGCATTAATCCCTCTTATGGCAGCTAAATATTGGAATTTAGATTGGAAAATTTTATTCCCAATTTACTCTGTGGTTCTATTAATTGCAGTAATCTATTTGTATGTGGTTAAGATTGATGAACAAAAGGATGATGCAGCAACTCCTGCTTCATTTGGTTCTGTATTAGCTTTGCTTAAAAATCCATATGTGTTTTTTATGGTATTGGCTATTTTTCTTTATGTAGGAGCTGAAGTTAGTATGAGTGCAAAATTGCCAAATTATTTAGCGCATCAGTTCAATTATGACATTAAGGAATTAGGGCTATGGGGAACTTTGTTTTTCTTTCTGGCTTTAATGACAGGTAGATTTTTAGGAGGAGTTATTCTAAACTGGATGTCTCCTACAAGATTTTTGAAGGTGACAACTGTAATAGCCATGCTTGGTATTTTAGGATTATATATCGCTCCAACTGCAGTTATTGGATTTGTTTCTATTTTCCTTATCGGATTAGGGTTTGCAAATATTTTTCCTTTGGTATTTTCTATCACAATCGATGCAATGCCTGAGCGTAGCAATGAAATTTCGGGTTTAATGGTAACAGCAATTATTGGAGGTGCATTTGTACCATTGATTTTTGGTGCTGTAGCAGATATCTTTTCATTAATGGCTGGTTTTGTGGTAACATTGGTTTGTATCGGATATATTTTCGGTTTATCATTTTATAAAAGAAAGTAATAATAAGAATGAATATTTGGAGAGATGAAAGAGTTGTAATGACTCTTGATGCGGGAGGAACAAATTTTGTTTTCTCGGCTATGAAAAGTGGGGAAGAAGTAGTTGAGCCAATTAGAAAGGCATCGAATGCTGATAATTTGGATTTGTGTTTGCAAACCATTGTTGATGGATTTCAAGAAGTGTCCAATAAATTGAGTGAAAATCCGGTTGCAATTAGTTTTGCTTTTCCTGGTCCGGCTGATTATAGAAATGGTATTATTGGTGATTTACCTAATTTGCCTGCATTTAGGGGTGGTGTAGCATTGGGGCCAATGCTACAGGAGAAGTTCAATATGCCTGTATTTATTAACAACGATGGTGATTTATTTGCATATGGTGAAGCTCTAGGTGGTGTTTTGCCAGAGGTTAATAACAAATTGGTACAGGCAGGAAGTCCCAAACGATATAAAAATCTTGTAGGAGTTACTTTAGGAACTGGTTTTGGTGGTGGTTTGGTCCACAATGAAGAATTGCTAATTGGTGATAACTCAATAGCCACTGAGGTTTGGCTAACAAGTAGTCGTATCTATCCAGAACGTTTTGCTGAAGAGGGAATTAGCACAAGAGCTATACAAAGAGAATTTCTTTCTCGTGCAAAAAGCGAATATCCTAAAGATTTAATGCCAAAAGATGTATACGATGTTGCTATGGATCAGAATAATCCGGATAATAATGCAGCATTGGAATCATTTAAAATTTTTGGAAAATGTTTGGGCGATAGTTTAGCTAATTTATTGACAATTACTGATGGAATAGCTGTTATTGGTGGAGGACTTACAGGTGCTCATGATTTGTACATGCCAGCAGCATTGGAAGAAATGAACGGCAAATGTTATACTTCGAATGGAGATTCTTTACCAAGATTAGTTCAGAAAGTATACAATATCGATAATGAGGATGAATTTGCAGAGTTTGCGGCAGATCATTCAACAGATATTAAAATTCCAGGAACAGATAAGACAATAAAATATGATCCAAACCCTCGTTTGGCTGTGTGCTCTAGTGAACTTGGAGCAAGCAAAGCCATAGGTATTGGAGCTTATGCATTTGCATTGAAAAATTTGTAGTAGTAGTGTGATATCCGGATTGAGAATTTAATAGTGCTCTTTCCGGATTTTTCATTGTTAAAGATTAGATTAGAAAAGCCTGACGCTTTATGTGTCAGGCTTTTTGTTTGATTAGTTCTCCTTTGATACAATATCTTTGAATGTATATTGATATTCTTCGTTGTAGAATTTTAGATATAGTTTCCTGTAGTGCTCAAATGTTTCTATTGCCAAGCTATGCTTTCCTTGCGATGCCAACAAATGACACTTTGTTTTTAGAGCAGTTTCATTCATCTGATCAAATTGGAATATTACATTAGATATGGCAAGACTAATTACTTTGTCAAGATTTTCATCTTTAAGGATCTCTTCCAAAGTACTTACAATCAATCCTGTATTTGAATCTTTGAATGAATCTAACCATTCCGGGAAGATGTCTTGAAGCATTGAACCTCTTTGAAGAATAATGATGATTTCAGCTATATTTTCAATATTGCCTTGTTCTCGTATCAGTTTTATTTCATTTCGAACATGCTCTAAATCGCAAAAAATATTTTCAGGAAGAACGATTTTCCAATAATTGTTATCAAAAACAACTTCAGTCCCTGGTAAATCCTCAAGAATACCTCTCAGTTTTTTGATGTTAACACCTCTGTTGTTTTTTGCGTTGCTTTCCGATTTATCAGGCCATAAATATTCTTGTATTCTTTTGGATGATATTCCTTTTCCTTCATTAATAGTATTTAAAAGGATTAAGAGAAATAGTTCTTTTAGGGTAGGACTAAATCTATAGGTAATATCTTTTCCTTTGTTATCAAAAACCTGAAAACCTCCAAATAAGATAATGGCATTTTGCTTTGGAGCTTCATAATCAGATATTGGAGCTTCAAATATTTCTGTTGAAGTGTAAGTTGTTTGTATTTCAGTTGTTCTACGATCCTTTTTAACTTTCCTGACTATAAATAATCCTAGAAGAATGATACAAATAACAAGTAAAGAGTAAAATATTTTAACCGAGAGAGGTAATCCTACTCCGTTAATATCAAAATTGTCTTTGTTTCCTGGTTCGTAACTGATTGTATAAATATTAACCTCATGGCTCAAATCTTCTTTTTTATGAGAGGTAATTGCGATGAGTTTATTTTCACTATTCCAGTAGTAAAGGTCAGCAAAAGAATCAATATCGAGGAAATTATACGGGATACTATCACCTATAAATGCAATTCCTGCCTCGGTTATAAACCCTTTAATGGCTCTTAAATAAGTGTTTTGTTTTGATGAGGAAAACATTAATGTATAGAAACTACTATCATTGGCAGTAACTTTCATGCTATTAATTGGTAAATACTGAAATTGGTCGTCACATTTGTAGTCCCATAAGTGGGTTATTTCTTGATTTTTGAAATCAATTTTATGCAAATCGTAATAAAATTCTTTTCCTAAGATTTGCTTGCCCATAGAATTTCCCAGGCCACCAAAAATATAGTAACAGTTTGAATTTTTTCCAGACTGTCCTAAAGAAGCAAGATACCTTGGCTTTATTGTATCTCCTGAAAAGTTTAATTTATCCCAATTATTGGTTTCTGTATTAAATGATAAGATATCATTGAAATAAGAATAATAGCCATATCCGCATACAGTGGTGATATTTTTAGTTTCAGGATGAAGTAATTTGTTGTGATGCCACAGTTTAGGAGTATCATCCTCAGTAGACTCTATTTTGTTGTTCCATGAATTATTAATCGAATCATAGGAGGAAATCAAGTTCTGGTTATAACTGTAAGTAGTTAGATTTCCATTCTTGTTATAAATAATTTGCTGTGCTTTTTCAAAACAAGGAAAACCATCAACTTTTTCATTTATAATTGAGAGCGTTTTTGTTAATGGATTAAAACGTTGTATTGTACCATCCATGAATATAAAATTGATTCGTTCACTTTTTTTGTCGTACAATAACGATGGCAAAGAAGAAAAATTTAAACTTTGTATTTTTTTCCACTTATTGTGATAATCAATTACCCAATCAGGATTGTAAACTTTAGCCGTTTTACTGGAAAGAATATCTTTTACCAGGAAATTATCTGTTTTTTTGAATGGCCATAAATGTCTGGGAGCTCCATCAATTCTAATACTTAAATCTTTAATCGAAATAGAAGGCACTTCATCAATAAAGAATCCGTATTTATTGATTACACCCAATGATAATGCAAAATCAGAATTTTGAGGAAAATCAATATCTGATTGCAGTTTTTTGTCTGCAAATTGCAGGTTAATTTTATTATTAATCGCATCTATATGTAGTTCAAAATCAATCCATCGGTTGTTTTTAATTTCTTCTTTGTTTAGATCTAAATGGAATTTTGTTTCACGCTTATTGTGTATCACAAATAAGTCTGGCATTCGGTAGGTAACCTGAATTAGATTTTTACTATTGGCTTCTTTGAGTGAAAGGATTTCGCCATAGTGTGTTTCAGATTCTCGAAAAGATAAATTAAAATGAATTGTAAAATTATTGGTATAGGAAATATTGCCATTGTGTGTAATATCAATGCCAGTTCTATTTTCTTTATTTACTTCATTAGATTTAAAATATACTCCATGATCTGCAAACAAATCAGGAATAAAAACTAACAGAAGAATTAAGCAATTGATTAATCGCATTATTTAATATGAGAGAGTTGGTTAATAATTAAAATCCTTTGTGAAAATCAAAGATATTCAAATCTTATTATAGAATGAAGAAAGATGTTATAAAAAACTTGTAGAAGGGCCAATTTATAAGGTAATTTACGGTACTCTTACAAGCTTAAATTCACTTTAAAAATTCATCTTCTGAATAATGTTGAGAATGGAGTAATTCAATTTTTCATCTCAAAAAAAAGTGAATTAGAATTGACAGACATAACATCCAGATAATCAATACTAAACAGGCTGATTAATGTATTTGATTTGGTGATTAATTCAATATTAATCATGAATTAATACGTTTGCGCTAATATTGGCCTAAGAAAATTTCACATCATTTTGTGTTCATTGTATAATTAATATTTACTAACTATGAAGAAATGCTATTTAAGTAATCTTCATTCCATCTTAACTAACCCATTAAGTTTTGGAAGGAAGATTAGCAGTTTAGCCTTGCTTGTTGCAGTATTAAGCTCTCCATTTGCTGCAAATGCAAACGTTAACAGTTTATCTGAAGACAATTCAGCAGTAGCTGTGCAAAAAACTGTTACAGGTACGGTAACTGAAGAGTCAGGAATGTCATTACCTGGTGTGTCTGTTGTTGTAAAGGGTACAACAGTTGGTACGGTAACTGATGTTGATGGTAAATTTCAAATTGCTGTCGACGAATCAAGTGTATTGATATTTAGTTTTGTTGGGATGACAACTCAGGAAATTACAGTAGGTTCTGAATCTGTAATTGATGTTGTTATGGCGGCAGATGCTTTACAAGTTGATGAAGTTGTAGTAACCGCTTTAGGTATTAAAAGAGAAAAGAAAGCTCTTGGTTATGCGGTTCAGGATGTAAAAGCTGAAGATTTGACCAAAGCGGGTGACGGTGATCTTGTAAGCTCTTTACAAGGAAAAGTAGCCGGTGTACAAATCAATCAAACCGGAGGTGGTGTTGGTGGTTCTTCCAGAATTGATATTCGTGGGGTAAGCTCACTTGTAGGAAATAATGAGCCATTGTGGATTGTTGACGGTGTACCATTTGATAATGGAAATTCAAATGATGGTTCTGTTTGGGGAGGTACTTCAAGAGCCGGTGGTGCTTTTGATTTGAATCCTGATGACATTGAATCTGTTTCTGTACTAAAAGGTGCCAATGCTGCTGCTCTTTATGGAGAGCGTGGTGGTAACGGTGTAATTTTGGTAACTACCAAGAAAGGAAAACGCAATAAAGGTTTAGGCATTAGTTATTCAGGTAGTATGACGATTTCCGAAGCAGCATACATGCTGGATCTTCAGGATAAATTTGGACAAGGTATCAATGGAGAATACTATGCTACTGAAACTGCATCTTGGGGACCTGAGATGAAAGGGCAGCAAGTTGAATCATGGACTGGTGAAATGATTCCTTTCGAAGACCAGGGGAACTTGTTAAAAGATTTTACCAGAACTGGTATAGCTCACAAACACAACGTATCTTTTTCTGGCGGTAATGATGATGGATCTTTCAGAATGTCTTTGGGAAAAGATATCATTAATGGAATCTACGACAACCACAAGGTTGAGAAAACTACATTCGATTTGCGTGCTGATTATGACATTAACTCATGGTTGAATGTTGAAAGTAAGTTGTCTTTCTTCCTAACAGAAGGAGAGCAGAGACCTGAGGTAGGAAACTACAGCTATGTAAGCTATTTCAATACAATGCCTCGAAATATTAGAACTCGTGATTTGAAACCAGGTTACGATATTATTGCAGGAAAGCATGTTGAGAAGATCTATTCGGATGCCAGCCCTGGTAACCGAAACCCATACTTTTTGCAGGAGCAATATGTGAACAATGATAAGAAGAACAGAACCTTTGGTTTTATTGCTGCCAATGTAAAACTTACATCAGACTTAAAAGTTAAGTTTAAGTATGGTATGGATTTCTTCCAGTTCTCATCTTTAGATGGTTACCAGTATGCTGATAACATCAATCCAAATCGTCCGGATTATAATCCAACACAGTCAAACTTCAAGGAAGAAAACTACGAGTTCCTGTTGTCTTATAATAAGGATTTGAACGAAGACTTTACCATTAGCTTAAATGTGGGTGCAAATACCATGAAGCGTCATTTCAAACAGTTAAGATCTTTCTCAGGTAAATTGTCTTCTGAAGATGATTTCTATTTGGGTGCAGGGTCAAACATTAAGGCTGTTGAGAGTATTACAGAGTCTGAAGTAAGATCGATGTACGGATTTGGTCAGGTAGCTTATAAAAATATGATCTTCCTTGATTTTACTGCTCGTAATGATTGGTCTTCAACATTAACATCTGCTGATACAGAATTTGACAATTCTTATTTCTATCCATCTGTAAGTTTAAGTGCATTGGTATCAGAAATGTTTGAATTGCCGAAATTTATTTCTTACGCAAAGGTAAGAGGTTCTTTGGCACAGGTAGGTAAAGCTGCTGATCCATATCAAACCAGTCAGACCTATAAAATTGAAAGTGGAGACTTTGATCTTTCGAAAGGAAAAGTGCCGGATGTATTGGTAAACAAAGATTTAAAACCTGAGATTTCTACTTCATGGGAAATTGGTACAGATATCCGTTTGTTCAGTAATAGAATTGGTTTAGATTTCACTTACTACCAAGAAGATACTAAGAATCAGATTTTGAAGCTGTCTACTGACCAAACAACTGGATACCCATACCGATTAATCAATGCAGGTTTGATTCGTAACAAAGGGGTTGAGGTAATGTTGACAACTGTTCCTGTTAAAACAGAAGACTTTAAGTTGACTGTAGGTTTCAATTTTGCGAAAAACAAAGGAACATTAGAGGAGCTTTACGAAGATATGCCTGTTTATAAGTTTGACGACAACGAAGGCTTCGTTGGATTGCCAGGTAAGAGATTGGGTATCATCAGAGGATCAAAATATGACAGAAACGAAAATGGCGATATCATTATTGATAACAATGGTTTGATGAAATTATCGAATGAAGAGCATAACATTCTTGGAAATGTTCAGGCAGATTGGACCGGAGCAATCAACTTGAATGCTGAGTATAAAGGATTCTATTTGTCAGCATTGGTATCGATTCAGCAAGGTGGAGACATTCTATCTACCTCTGAACAAGCTGCAGTTTCTACTGGTACTGCAAAGCGTACTCTTGAGAATAACAGAATGGCATTATTTGTTGATGGTGTAACTGTAGATGGTGGTGCCAACAATGTAATGATTTCTGCCCAGGATTATTGGAGAAAAGTAGCACAGGCTGATGAGGAGTTCATTTACGATGCTTCACATATCAAGCTAAAAGAACTTGCTATTGGATACAACCTACCAAAGACTATTTTGAATAAAATTCCAAATAATCCAATTCAATCGGCCAAGGTTTCTTTGATCGGACGTAACCTATTTTACTTCCACAAGAATACACCAGGAACTGTACCTGATGCCAGTGCTTACAGCTCTAGTTTCGTAGCACAAGCTTATGATTTTGCTCCGGTACCATCTGTTCGTACTTATGGATTTTCACTTAATCTTGGTTTTTAATTGCAAAAGAAGAACAACATGAAATTTAATAATTATATATACGCATTGCTTGGAATACTGCTGTTTAGCCAAGCTTGTTCCGATGATTTTGGAGATATGAATGTTCCTTCGGATTCAGCAACTCAAGTTGAACCAAGATTCTTTCTTCATGATATGCAAATGGAGGTATTTGCTAACTATCAGCGAAATGTAAATTTATATCCTGACTTATACTCTCAATACTGGGCCAATACGGTTTCAGGATTTGGATCAGCTCGTTACGAATATGTTGATGGATGGATTGGAAACCAGTGGAAAGAATTCTATACCCGTCAATTGCCTAAATCAATTGCAATTAGCGATACATATGGTGAAGATCCATACTATGTGGATGCCATTGCCATCAAAGAGATTTGGATATGTTACTATTGGTCAAGAATGACTGATTCATATGGTGATATTCCTTATTTTGGTGTTGGAAAAGGGGAATCTGTAGCCTATAATCCACAAAGTGAAGTGTACGCTGATTTGTTCAAGCGATTGGATAATGCCGTTAATAGTATTACTGGAGATGCTGCTCAATATAGGTATTCAGATGGATATGATTTGATCTATGATGGAGATGCCTTGCAATGGAGAAAGTTTGGTAACTCACTTCGTTTGAGATTGGCGATGCGAATTTCCAATGCCGATCCTGAAAAAGCGAAAACAGAAGCGTTGGCAGCGATCAACGGACCTGGTGGAGTTTTTGAATCAAATGCAGATGTTGTGAAAGTTCCAATGTGGAGCAAAGGATGGAACGATTATTTGCACCAAATGGGATGGAGTTGGAACAACATTCGTATGTCGAAAACCATGTCTGACTATCTATACAATACATCATCCATTGGTGAAGACCCAAGAACACCAAGATGGTTTACTTACCAAAGAACGATTGATGATAAGAAAGTTGGACAGACAAAGGAGCAGGTTAGCAAAGAAAAATACTATGGACTGGAGAATGGATTTAATACGGTTCCAGCTAAAGTGAAAGAGGATTTTGCAGCCATTAATCTAAATGGTGGTTATATCGATTTTGTTGGTGATGGTGGAGAACACAAGATGTATTGTCCTGTAATGTTCTTTTCTGAAGTACAATTCTTAAAGGCAGAAGCAGCATTGAGAGGCTGGATTAGCGAAGATGCAAATGCTTTGTATTTAAGTGGTGTTCAGGCTTCAATGGACTATGTTGGTGTAGCTTCTTCAGACGCAACAGATTACATCAATGGTTTGTCAAGCCTGGGTGGTTCAAACGAAGAGCAGCTAAAGCAAATCATTACTCAAAAATGGATTGCTAACTTCCCGAACGGAGTTGAAGGATGGGCTGATTTTAGAAGAACTGATTATCCGGACATCACTTTACCAAAAGATGGTGTAAGTGGAAGTTCAACTGTAGACGTTGGCAGTTGGGTAAAACGCATTCGCTACCCAAACAACCAGCACGAGCAAAATAGTGCCAATATTCCATCTTCAATGAATACGAAAGATACGGATAAAATGGGCATTCGTGTTTGGTGGGATACTGCTGACACTAAGGATAAAGTTGGTGGTTTAATGAGTAGCAATTTCTAATAACTCAAAATCTTTAAGAAATGAAAGCAATTAAATTAAATATAAAAATGTTGTCGTACCTGGCTGCTTTCCTTATGGTGTTTGCCTTTGCAGCTTGTGATGATGACGATAATGGAGGAGGAAATTACGAAACCGCTTCATTAGATGCTTTAATTACTGAGGCAGAAAGCTTAATCGCAAATAGCGAGGAAGGAATTAGCCCGGGAGACTACAAGCCTGGCTCTAAGACAGAACTTCAAGAGGTTATCAATTGGGTGAACTGGGCCGTTGAGCGCGCAGACTCTCAGGATGACATCGTTGATGCAGCGAATAAACTTCAAATTTATATCAATAAATTCAAAGGTAATATTGTACAACTAGCGGTACCAATTATCGATCAGACCAATGATACTTATATCAAGATCTCTGATAATATCTTACCGGTATTTGCTAAGAGTTTTACAATCGAAACTAAGATCTATGTTGTTGATTTAGCTCAAAAGGGATATTCAAACAACATTTTCGCAACTGAGCAATCAGGTCCTGATAGTGGTTTTGTGATCCGTTATTTCAATGATGGTAACATCCACTTGAATGTAGGTAACGGTAGCGGATGGGATCAGGTTGAAACCGGAGCCGGAACCATGAAAGCAGGAGAATGGATGCATGTTTCATTTGTAAATGACCTTACCAGCCAAAAGCTTTATATCAATGGTGTTGAAGTAGCAGCTCAAACTAAAACTTACTCACCAGCTCCAGTAGCATCTTTCGTACTTGGAAATGGTCCAACCTGGACTGATCGTATTATCAATGGTATGCTAAAGGATGTGAGAGTTTGGTCTACAGCAAGAACTGCTGATCAGATTGCTAGCAACCAGGATGCTACATTCGAAGGAACTGAGGAAGGTTTGGCAATGTATTTCCCATTTGATGCTGATTTAGGTACTAACTTCAAGGATGTTACCGGAAACTATACTGCAACTTTTAAGGGTAGTGTATCATGGGCAGCAGATGGAATTCCACCAGTAATCGAGCTTAACTACGATGGATTGAATGCTGCAATTGCTGATGCTACAGATCTTAAGAACAGCGTTGTTGAAGGTGAAAATGATGGTGACTATCCTGTTGGAACAATTGAATATTTACAATCATTGATAGACGAAGGTACAGCATTGTTGACAGCGGCTAAAAAGCAGGCTGAGTTAGATGAGAAAGCTGAATTCATTACAAACAAACTTACTTTGGTTCAGGAAAATTTGGTAGCTGATGCAACTGGTGTTTATGTTGATCGTGATAATCCAAAAGCAATTGGTTTCAGAATTACACCTAACTACACTCCTCAAGGTGATTACACTGTTGAGTTTGATGTACGTGTGAAGTCATTGGGAATGTACGGAACAGGAGAATTCTTTAACAATGGTAACTACGGTATTTGGGTGTATGGTTACAAAGAGTTAACTGAAGAAGCATTATTGTCATCAGGTGGACTTTGGAACTTTACCAATGCAGGTAGTGGTTGGCAAGGACCAAAAGCTGAAGCTCTTTCAATCAAGTCTGGAGAGTGGCAGCATGTTGCTATCGTTCACGATAACACAGCACGAACAACAACTTTATATGTTGATGGCGTAGAAAAAGGTGTTCAAACCGACATAGGAGCTCCTGAAGTTTCAGGTTGGGGAGAAATGTGGCTTGGAAACGGCTGGGGTAAAATGCATGGTTCTATCAAAGATTTCCGTCTTTGGGATATTGCACGCGATGCTGTTGATTTAGATGCAGATATCGATGGTACTGAAGCTGGACTAAATGCTTACTTCCCACTAAATAAAGTTGGTGGTGTTAAGTTTAAAGATGTTACCGGTAATTATCATGGAGAGATGAGAGGAATCTCATGGAATGTTATTAAGTAATAATTACTTACAATTTATTTGGGAGCTGCTTTCCGGTAGCTCCCATTATCAATATAACCTACGGGTAAAAAAAATCAGAATAATAGGTTTGCTTCTGCCTAATATAAAAAGAAGGATTGTTTTGTAGCCTTTTCGCAAAAGGTATATTAAATTAGAGAAATATTAGAGCGATAAGCTTATTATATATCAACCTTATTACTAAACCATATAGTAAAACCAAATGCAAAAATTAAAATCAATCAAAACACTAGGATTGTCATTTTTGTTGGGTGCACTTGCATCCTGTCAGCTAACAAGTGGTAGCACAAATGATGATAGTTTAACTCAATATGTTGACCCATATATTGGATCAGGGGGACATGGTCATGTGTTTGTTGGAGCCAGTGTACCTTTTGGAGCAATTCAGGCTGGACCTAGCAATTTTCATAAAGGATGGGATTGGTGTTCATCATATCACTATTCAGATAGTATTGTTAAGGGATTTTCCCACTTGCATTTGAGTGGAACAGGTTGCACTGATTTGGGCGAGTTTTTAATTATGCCAGCTGTAGGTGAATTAAAAATAAATCCAGGTTCCCAGGAAAATCCAGAATCAGGTTATGCTTCATATTACAGTCATGATACTGAAAAAGCCGAAGCAGGTTATTATAAAGTGTTTTTGGATACCTATAATGTAGGTGTTGAAATGACAACTACCGAAAGAGTTGCCATGCATCAAATTACCTATCCAAAATCAGAACAAGCCAGATTAATTATTGATTTAAAGGAAGGTAATGGAGATCAGGCAACGGAAACTTTCTTTCATAAGGTAAATGATACCATTGTGGCAGGTTATCGCTTTTCAAAGGGATGGGCTGCAGATCAACGTGAGTATTTTGCAATGGTTTTGTCAAAGCCAGTTAAAAATATCATGGTTTATAATGGCGATCAAAAATTAGATGGAGATGCTGGAAAAGGGAAAGCTATCAAAGCATTTCTTAATTTTACTACAGAATCTTTTGAGAAGGTTCAGGTGAAGTTTGGTATGTCTCCTGTAAGTATGGAAAATGCATTGCTAAATATCAAAACCGAAATGCCAAATTGGAGTTTCGATGAGATTCTTGCTGCAAACAAAGCCAAATGGAACAAGGAACTTGAAAAAATTCATATTGAAACTCAAAACGAAAAAGACAAAATAGTTTTCTATACTGCCATGTATCATACCCTAATTGCACCTAATATTTTCGATGATGTTAATGGTGATTATAGAGGTACAGACAAAGAGGTTTACAACAATACCAACAGTACAAATTACACCCTGTTCTCGTTATGGGATACCTACAGAACAGCTCATCCATTGTATACAATTACACAACAGGAAAGAGTTCCTGATATGATCAACTCGATGCTTGAAATTTATAAGCATCAAGGTAAGCTTCCTGTTTGGCATTTAAGAGGAAACGAAACCAATACAATGGTTGGATATAGTGCGGTACCAGTGGTTGTAGACGCTTGTCTTAAAGGATTTTCAGGTTTCGATATCAATTTAGCATATGAAGCTGTTAAAACTACTGCAATGGGTGATTTCGAACCTGGAGTAAAAGAATTGCAGAAGTATGGATACATTCCTTGTGATATGATGCACGAATCGGTTGCAAGTGCAATGGAATATGCTATTAGCGATTGGGGAATTGCACAGTTGGCAAGAAAACTTGGTAAACACGATGATGCTAAGTATTTCACGGAACGAGCTAAGGCTTACCAAAAATATTTCGATCCCAATGACAAGTTCATGAAAGGTAAAATGAAAGATGGTAGCTGGAGAACTCCATTTGATCCTTTATCAGCACAGCATAGAGTAAATGATTATTGTGAAGGAAATGCATGGCAATATCTTTGGTTGGTTCCACAAGATCCTGAAGGCTTAATTCAATTATTGGGAGGTGATGAACCATTTCTTACAAAATTGGACAGTTTATTCTCTATTTCTTCAGAATTGGAAGAAGGAGCTTCTGCCGATATTACCGGATTAATCGGACAATATGCCCATGGAAATGAGCCAAGTCATCACATAACTTATTTGTATGCATATGCAGGAGAACAATTCAAAACTGCCGATAAAGTAGATCATATTCTTAACGAATTATATACTGATAAGCCTGATGGCTTATGTGGTAATGAGGATTGTGGTCAAATGTCAGCTTGGTATGTAATGTCATCTATGGGATTTTATCCTGTAAATCCTTCCAATGGTGCTTATGTATTTGGTAGACCATTATTTGATAAAGTGAGCATTAATCTAAGTGCAGACAAATCGTTTACGATCATTGCCAATAACAATAGTAAGGAGAATATTTATATCCAGTCGGTGAAGTTAAATGGACAGGACTATACCAAATCATTCATAACTCATAAAGATATCATGAGTGGAGGAGAATTGATATTTGAGATGGACTCAAAACCGAATAAAGAATTTGGTTTTAAAATAAAAGATAGACCGAAATCAATAGTATACTAAGCTGAGTTTGATTATAAATATGGTCTCAGTTTGAATTGATTTTTATTGAAGAAAAAAGTTATACCATTTGTTGATTTAACTACTAAAGAAAAAATGAAGAGAGCAAGTATTCTATTAATTCTGATAGCATTTTTGGTATCGTGTGTGGGTGAGAAAGAGGCGATAAAATCAAATAAAATTTCCAGTGTAGACATGGTGAATCCGTTAATGGGAACAGATTCTGAACATGCACTTTCCAACGGAAATACTTACCCTGCCATTGCAGTACCCTGGGGAATGAATTTTTGGACACCGCAAACCGGTAAAATGGGAGATGGTTGGACTTATGCTTACGATGCAAAAAAAATAAGAGGGATTAAGCAAACACATCAGCCAAGTCCATGGATTAATGATTATGCAGCTTTTTCTTTAATGGCTGTAACAGGTGAATTAAAATTTAAAGAAGATGAAAGAGCATCTTGGTTTTCGCATAAAGCTGAAGATGCCAAACCATACGCATATGAAGTTTACCTGGCCGACTATGATGTAAAAACAGAGGTAACACCAACAGAGCGTGCTGCCATGTTTCGTTTTACTTTTCCTGAAAACGACAATTCTTACATTCTCTTAGATGCTTACAACGAAGGTTCTGAAGTTAAAATCATCCCTGAAGAACGCAAGATTATTGGATACTGTAGAAACAATAGCGGTGGAGTTCCTGAGAACTTCCACAATTATTTTGTTGCTGAATTCGATAAGGATTTTGAAATTGTTCATACCTGGAATGAGGATCAACTAAATGAGAAATCAAAGAATGCTAACGGTGATCATGTTGGTGCTGTGATCGGCTTTAAAACCAAAAAAGGCGAAGAGGTACATGTAAAAGTAGCATCATCTTTTATCAGCAAAGCACAGGCTCAACTGAACCTGTCAAGAGAAATTGGAAATAAAAATTACAAGCAGCTTAAGAAAGAAGCAAAACAAGCCTGGGAAAAGGAATTCGCAAGAATCAAAGTAGAAGGTGGAACTGATGATCAGTTGGAAACATTCTATTCTTGTTTGTACAGAGTTCTTCTATTCCCAAGGAAATTTTACGAGATAAATGATAATGATGAAGTAATTCATTACAGTCCTTACAATGGAGAGATACTGCCTGGTTACATGTTTACAGATAATGGCTTTTGGGATACATTCCGGGCAGTATTTCCATTTTTTACTTTGATGTATCCTGATTTGAATGCTCAAATCATGGAAGGTTTAGCAAATACCTACAAAGAAAGTGGTTGGTTGCCTGAATGGGCGAGTCCTGGTCACAGGGGATGTATGATTGGTTCGAATTCAGCATCCTTAATTGCCGATTCTTATTTAAAAGGAATTCGTGGTTATGATATTGAAACCTTGTATGAGGCCATCATTAAAAACACCAAAGGTTACAATAAGGATGTTACTTCTGTAGGACGTTATGGTGCGGAATATTACAACGAGTTAGGATATGTGCCATACAATGTGGGAATAAATGAAAACACGGCCAGAACATTGGAATATGCTTATGCAGATTTCTGTATTTGGAAGCTGGCTCAGGAATTGAATCGTCCACAAGAAGAAATTGATTTATTTGCCAAGAGAGCGCAAAACTTTAATAATGTATTCGATAAAGAGTCAGGCTTGATGCGTGGGAAAAATAAGGATGGTCAGTTCCAGACTCCTTTTAACCCTTTAAAATGGGGAGATGCATTTACTGAAGGAAATAGCTTGCACTACACCTGGTCTGTTTTTCAGGATGTGAATGGATTGATTAATCTTATGGGAGGTAAAGATAAATTCATTTCTACTTTAGATGGAGTATTTGAAATGCCACCAAAGTTTGATGATTCGTATTATGGGTTTACAATCCATGAAATTCGTGAGATGCAGATTGTGAATATGGGGAACTATGCTCACGGTAATCAGCCAATTCAGCACATGATTTACCTGTATAATTATGCCGGTGAGCCATGGAAAACTCAATCTCGTGTGCGTGAAGTGATGGATAACTTGTACACATCGCAGCCTGATGGTTATTGTGGTGATGAAGACAATGGACAAACCTCGGCTTGGTATGTGTTTAGTTCCATGGGATTCTATCCTGTTTGTCCGGGTACCGATGAGTATGTGTTTGGTTCTCCTTTGTTTGACAAGGTAAAACTGACCCTTGAAAATGGGAAAACCTTTACCATAAGCAGTACAAACAATTCCAAAGAGAATGTTTTTGTAAAGGATATTAAATTGAATGGGAAATCTTTTAATGAGAATTTCATTAAACATGGAGATATCTTAAAAGGCGGAAAAATAGATTTTAATATGTCGAAGAAAGCGAATAAGAAGCGTGGAACATCAGAAGACAGCTATCCTTATTCGATGAGCAATCAGAAATAATCCACTAATTTATTAAGCCAAGGGAATAATATGCATTAAACCAGTTAGAGATTCGATTACCAACTTAGGTATTTACTCAGGTTTACTGTTATTCCTTTGGCTTAATTTTGTAATACAAGCCTATGAAAACAAGAATACTATTCCTGGTAAGCATTTTATCTTTTTCTCTTTTGGTATCAGGAGCAGAGAAAAAAGAGAAGGGGTTTAAGATTAGCTATGAGCAATACAGCCATGGTAAACTGGTTCCCAATAGAGGTGTTTCAGCTACTGTGATCAATGGGATCGCGCAATTATCAAACTCTTCAAAAGTTGAAAGCTTCTTTATTAATTACAAGTCAAAGAATGTGGTGAAGGTGCTGAAACTTAAGGATGGACAATTTCAGCAGGTCACACCATTTTCAGAATTACCTACAGCAAAAGAAACCGACGAGAAGGAGACCATTTTAGGCTATGAATGTAAAAAAGCCAGTTTCCTTATTTTTTCAAATAGAGTAGATGTTTGGTACACCACTGAAGCAAAAGTAAGTGCATCGCCATCCTTATCTGTAATTATCGACAATGGATTGGTGTTAAAATACGTGGTTAATGGGAATCGTACCATTCTGGCAAAATCCATTGAGAAGGAAAAGGGATTTATGGAATATCCTGCAGAAAATACTCCTAAAATTGACCAGGCACGTTATCGAGAGTTAATTATCAAATCAAGGTACAGGACCATTCCTGTATTCGATAAGGAGCAAATCAATTTCCAGGGAGGTATAACGAATCCTAAGGAAGAAATCCTGAATCATACCTATCGTTTTTCAAAGGGTACGGTGATCATGAAAAAGATTAAAATGCCTGATTTGAATCCGGAAGGTAGTGTTTTTGTGAAGCTTACAAACTGGTCGAATGGAGATGCCTACGACAGAACAGGCTGTGTTTTTACCATTGCGAACAATGATAAAAATTCGATGCTGACAGCCCTGAAAAATGGAAAAGAGGAACTCCCGATCTATATTGACAAAAAAGGAGTGGAATACCAGGGAGTAGTGAGTGATGATAATTATACCGTACCTGTGGAGCTGATGAGATTCTTTACTTCATTTGGAGTGGGACATTTTAATGAGAAGAGACCGATCAATAATTACAACTGGCAGGATTCAGTTGTCTACAAACAAGAAGTGACAGAATTAATTCCTTTACAAGAAGATGAAGTTTGGATTGGTGTATTCATTGGGAATTATGACAAAGGTGGTCATAAGGTGAGCTTGGAGTTGAATTATTATCCTCCGTTTGAAGAGACTGCTGCGACAGAGAAATATATTCAACCACTATTTTATACTTTGAATGTGATGGAGGCAAGTGGTCAAAATTATGGTCGTATGTTTAAAAATGATACCCTGGCTGTGGAATTTACTTTAGATGAAAATGTGGAGGGTTTACAGTTGTTATATACCTCAACCGGTCACGGTGGATGGGGCAATGGCGATGAGTTTGTTCCTAAGGTAAACCAGTTGTTGATAGATGACGAGTTGATTTTTAAGCATGTTCCATGGAGAAGTGATTGTGCTACCTATAGAATGTCCAACCCAGCCTCTGGAAATTTTGGAAACGGATTGTCAAGTAGTGATCTTAGTCGTTCCAATTGGTGTCCTGCAACCTTAACACCGCCTTATTATATTCCTCTTAGTAATTTAAAAGCAGGGAAGCATGTTATTAAGGTAGTGATTGATCAAGGAGACGATGAAGGATCCAGTTTTAACCATTGGAGTGTATCTGGTATTCTTGTTGGAAATAAAGAAATCTCTAAATAGTACATGTAAACGGGTATCTGTTCAGATACCCATTTTCAAATCCCCTAACTTCATGAAAAACTATTATCTACTCAGCCTTGTTATTCTAACCGTTTTTTTCAGTGTGTCCTGCACATCGAATGTGAGAAAAAATAAGGGTATAAACCTGATCCCTTATCCTAACTCGCTAGCAAAACAGGAGGGGGATTTTAAGGTAAATCGGAAGACATTTATTACGATGAATTCTGAGAAGTCGCTTGAAATAGCAAAACTGCTGGTTCATAGACTTGAACCGCATTTAAACATACCTGTTCAATCTGAACTAACAGGAGAAAGTTCGCCAAATGCAATCCATCTTTCTGTAGATACAAATTACAATATCCCTTTCGAAGGGTATAAGTTGAAGGTGAATGAGAAGTCGGTGACTTTGTTGGCATCATCTGAAAATGGCCTATTCTATGGGATGCAAACCCTTTTGCAACTGATCTATATTGAGGATAAGGGAAGAGGTGAGATTCCTTGTGTACAGATAGCTGATAGTCCCCGATTTGCATGGAGAGGAATGCATCTGGATGTATCAAGACATTTTATGCCGACCTCATTTATTAAGAAATACATTGATTATTTGGCTGCGAATAAACTGAATGTTTTTCATTGGCATTTGGTCGATGGTACAGGTTGGCGCATTGAAATAAAATCTCACCCGGAGCTGACTGATATAGGTGCTTGGAGAGTGGTGAAGGATGCTGATAAGCCATGGAAAGATATCGAAGCATGGAAGGAAGGCGATGACAGACCAAAATATGGAGGATACTATTCTCAAGAGGAGATCAAAGAAATAGTAAAATATGCACAAGATCGTTTTATTACAGTTTTACCTGAAATAGAACTGCCTGGCCATTCGGAAATTGTCTTCGATTGTTATCCTCATTTGGTTTGTAAAGACAGCAGAGGAAAAAGCTTAAAAAATATAGGAGTATACTGTGCCGCCAATAAGGAGTCTTATCAACTGTTAGAAGATGTTTTGGATGAAGTAATAGAACTGTTCCCTTCAGAATATATACATATTGGCGGTGATGAAGTAAACAAAAGCAATTGGAAGAAATGTGCGGCCTGTAAGAATTTGATGCGGAAACACAAGTACGATGAGAAAAGCCTGCAAAGCCATTTTGTGAATCATTTCGATAAATACCTGTTATCTAAAGGACGCAAGTTAATTGGTTGGCATGAGATTTTGGAAGGGAATTTATCTTCATCGGCAAGTATCATGTATTGGGGTGGAATGAAGGGGCTCGAAAAAGCATTAAAGGAAGGCCATCCAACAGTTAATTCAACAGGTACATCTTATTATTTTGACCATTATCAAAGTTCAAGTAAGAATGAACTACCCGCATGGGGTGGATTTTCTCCACTTCATCAGGTTTATGAACTGAATCCACTTTCTCATATTTCAGATACTTCTTTGTATCAGAATGTATTGGGTGTTCAGGCAAATGTATGGACGGAACATATGAAGACGCCTGAAAAGGTGGAGTATATGATTTTCCCAAGAATATTCGCATTGGCTGAGAATGCCTGGACCAAAGAAGAGAATAAGTCATGGGAGAGATTTAGAACTACTGTTGATGAATTTATAGCGGACTATCAAAAGGCAGGTGCTAATTGCTCTATGAGTGCGTATCGTCCAATCATAAGTACGAAATTAGATACTCTCACCAAAATGCTTGAAGTGAGAATTGAACCTGAATTGGAAGCAGAGGTCTACTATACCTTAGATGGAAGTGAGCCTATTATAGGAAAAGGACACTTGTATACAGAACCATTCTTGTTGGATTCGACAAAAGTATTAAAAGCGATTTCTGTAAAAAACACTAAGGTGTTAACTGAAATGGAAACTGAACGGCTTATTGTGCATAAAGCGCGAGCCTGTGAAATAGATCTTAAAAATCAACCTTATTCAAAGTATGCAGGAAAAGGAGGTATGACCTTGCTTGACCTTGAAAGAGGTGGTAAAATATGGGGGAATGGTAAGTGGCTCGGCTTCTTAAATAAGGATTTAGATGCATCGATAAAGCTAAATACTGCCACTAATATAAAAAGCGTTTCTTTTAGTTGTATAACTGATAAGGGAGCAAGCATCCTGTTTCCAGAATCTATTCAAGTTTTTGTATCGAAGGATGGGAAAAACTATCAGCTAGCAGGAGAATGGTCAAAAACGGATTCCATTAGAAGTGTGGAGGAGCAAGGCGTGGAAAATAAGCTGTTAACTGTTGATTTGGAGGTTTTAAATTGTGAGTTTGTCAAAGTGATAGCCACTTGCCCTAAGCAAGAGAGAAGAGGGACTTTTATTTTTATCGATGAGTTGATTGTTGAGTAGAATATATGATCTCTTGATCTTATCAAATATGTGCCTGCAATAAATTAAAACACAAACTAATCCTGGATATTCATTGGAGTGTAACCTACTACAATTACTCTGGGATGAGAATAACCCTATAGATATGCATAGAAGAAATTTTCTAAAAAACTCAATCCTATTTACTGGTGGACTAAGTCTTATTGGTACAAAAGGATTTAGCTTAACAAATGAAGTAAAATACATCTCAAATAGACCACCAGCAGCCGAAAGGAAATTTGTAAGTCCAGCTGTTGATGCGATCATTGCTAAGGTTAAAATGTCAATTGCGAACAAAGAGTTGGCATGGATGTTTGAAAATTGCTTTCCAAATACATTAGACACAACGGTGACTTATTCTGAAAAAGATGGAAGACCCGATTCTTTTGTGATCACCGGAGATATTCATGCCATGTGGTTAAGGGACTCAACAGCCCAGGTTTGGCCATATCTGCCACTTGTAAATGATGATCGGAAATTGAAAGATCTTTTTCAAGGGCTCATCAACCGACAGTGTAAATGTATCAACATCGATCCTTACGCTAACGCGTTTAACAAAGGTGCCGATGGATCACATTGGGAAAGTGATCAAACAGAGATGAAGCCTGAATTACATGAGAGAAAATGGGAAATAGATTCGTTGTGTTATGCAATTAGGCTGGCTTATCATTATTGGAAGAAAACCAATGATACGACATGTTTTGATCGTGCCTGGGTTGAGGCTATGAAATCTGTTGTGAGAACATTCAAAGAGCAACAGCGAAAGGAAGGTAAGGGGCCATACTCTTTTTTAAGAACTACCAGCAAACCTACCGACTCACAACCGGGAAATGGTTATGGAAATCCAATTAATCCTGTTGGTCTTATTGTTTCTTCATTTCGTCCTTCTGATGATGCTACCATTTTCCCATTCTTGATACCATCAAATTATCTTGCCGTAGTTTCACTCAAGCAGTTGACAGAGATCTTAAATTCTTTGGGTATTGAAAAAGAACTGTCTGCATCTGCTTTACTATTGGCAGAAGAGGTGGAGGAAGCTTTACAGAAATATGCTTCCACTGATCACCTTACTTATGGCAAAACACTGGCCTTTGAGGTAGATGGCTTCGGCAACCAACTGTTTATGGATGATGCGAACATTCCAAGCTTACTTTCTTTGCCTTACCTGGGGGCATTAGATCAGGATTCTAAGCTGTATCAGAATACAAGAAAATTCATCCTGAGTAAAAATAACCCTTGGTTCTTTGAGGGAAAGACTGCTGAAGGTATTGGAGGTCCGCATGTGGGAGTAGACATGATTTGGCCAATGAGTATCATTATGAGGGCAATGACCTCCGACAATGATGAGGAGATTCTGAAATGTCTTAAAATGTTGATGAATACTCATGCTGGAACGGGTTTTATGCATGAGACCTTCCATAAGAATAAGCCTGAACATTTTACTCGTTCGTGGTTTGCCTGGGCAAATACCTTGTTTGGAGAATTGATTTTGAAGATTTACAATGAAAAGCCAGAATTACTAAAACTTATATAATATGACTGTTTACTCTAGATACTTATACCTTTTTATTTTTTGTTTATTGATTCACATAGGTGTGAATGCCCAAACAAGGCAAGGATCTGGTTGGGTAATTGAAACAAGTGATTATTCCGACTATACTGGAGTTTCAATAGCCAATGGACGCATAGGACTGCTACCATCCAAAGAACCGGGCAAAACGAAAGCTATTATTTTGAATCATGTTTTCGATAAGGAGTCAAAATATGGTGTTAGCAAGGTTTTGTTGGGTATTAATTTCGCAAACCTTGAAATAGTAATTAAGGGAGATACTCTAAAAACTGAGAATTGTACAGCATGGACCCAAAAGCTGGATATGAAGAAAGCTGCTTTTACTACAACTTGTAGGTTTAAGAACTATGCTGATTTTTCTTTTACATCTTATGCATTGCGTGGCATGCCTTATACCGGTATGATCGATGTTGAAATTACTCCATTGTTGAGAAATTTGAAAGTGCAGGTAGGGGGACAAATCGTTTGTCCTAACGAATATAAAAATGTTGAATCTGGTTTTCGGGTGATGCAGGATTTGGATGCCAGAATGCCAGTTTTACAAACGGTAGCTGATAGTCCATTTGGAAACCACCACATGGCAACCTCTGCTACTTTCATATTTGAAGAGGAGACTCCGGAATTAAAGCGTAATGTTAAAGGCCCATTTCATCATGAGTTGGTTTTTACAAAGGATTTGAAAAAGGGGGAGAAGTATAGCTTTGCCTGGGCAGGGGCCGTATGTACTTCTCAAAACTTCGATGATCCCAAGAGTGAGTCTGAAAGAATGGTTGTCTTTCAGCTGTTGGGAAATAAAGAACCTGTAATCGAAAGACACCAAAAGCTGTGGGAAGAATTATGGCAAGGTGATATTGTAATTGAGGGAGATATGGAATCTCAGCAGGATGTTCGTCTGGCTTTATATCATTTGTATTCTTTCTCGAGAGATGATTCGAATTTAAGTATTGCTCCAATGGGCTTATCGGCTCAAGGTTACAACGGACATGTCTTCTGGGATACTGAATTGTGGATGTATCCGCCACTGTTAGTGTTTAATCAGGATATTGCCCATTCACTTTTAAACTACAGGTTTCACAGGCTTGAAAAGGCTAAAAAGAAAGCTGCCAATTTTGGATATGAGGGAGCTATGTTTCCCTGGGAATCTGATGATACAGGTGAGGAGGCTACTCCAACCTGGGCATTGACGGGAACTTTCGAACATCATATTACTGCTGATATTGGCATCGCTTTTTGGAATTATTACCGGGTAAGCAAAGATAAACAATGGCTAAAGGAAGTTGGATTTCCTGTATTGAAAGAAGTAGCTGATTTCTGGGTGAGTAGGTCCGTTAAAAATGAAGATGGTTCTTATTCCATAAATAATGTGGTAGGAGCCAATGAATTTTATCATCATGCTGATGACAATGCATTTACAAATGGTGCTGCCAAAACAGCATTGGAATTTGCAGTGAAGGCTGCGAAAGAACTTGACCTGTCTCCCAATAGTCAATGGAGTGAAATTTCCAAAGCTCTGTGCTTTCACTATTTCCCAAGCGGAGCAATGAAAGAAAACAGAACCTACAATGGGGAGGTGATCAAACAGGCTGACGTGAATTTATTGGCTTACCCACTGAATATTGTGAATAAGCCTGAAGACATTCGCAGGGACTTGGCTTATTATGAGCCGAAAATGGCTCCTGAAGGACCAGCTATGTCTCACTCTGTACTTGCTGTTCTTTATGCTCGTTTGGGAGAAGCGGATAAGGCATTCGAGTTATTTAAAAGAGCTTATGAACCAAATAAAAGACCTCCTTTTGGAGCTTTGGCTGAATCGGCTTTTAGTAACAACCCATACTTTGCAACGGGTGCAGGAGGTATGCTGCAATCTGTGATTTTTGGTTTTGCAGGCCTAAAAATAACCGACGAGGGAATTGAGCAGGGCAGTACATGTCTTCCAAAGCAGTGGAGAAGCTTGACCATTAAAGGGATTGGTTGTGATAAGAAAACATATGTGATTGAAAATTAATTTATGAGAGTAAGAGTTGTATTCCTCGCTTTGTGCGTTGGATTGATGAGTTTATCCTGTTCTTTGGATAATAGAGTGAAGGTGAAATCTCCCAATGGAGAATTGAAGTATGAATTACACGTTAACGATCAAGGTCGTCTGTCCTATGAATTATCATTGGGACAAGCTAAGTTGATTAATGAATCTAAACTGGGCTTGGAAGCTACACAGAGCAGGCTTTCTATCGAAAAAGTAAAGATCGTTGATAAGAAAATTGTAGAAGTTGATGAGACCTGGAATGCTGTGTGGGGCCAAAACAAAAGGATTAAAAACAACTATAATCAGTTGCTTTTAGATTTGATTACCTCAAAAGGACTTAAGCTTGAATTACAAGTGAAAGTATATGATGATGGTGTTGGTTTCAGATATAAGATTCCTGAGCAAACAGGCATTGATAGCATTTTCATTACCGATGAAAAGACAGAGTTTAACCTGGCTGAAAATGGTACTGCCTGGTCTATTCCTGCTAATTTCGATAGCTATGAGATGCTATATAAAACTACTAAAATTGATGAGGTAAAAGGTGCCAATACTCCTGTAACCTTCAAAACAAATGATGGGGTTTATTTGAGTATTCATGAGGCGAACCTGGCTGACTATGCAGGTATGACCTTGAAAAATACAGGGGGGACTAACTTTGAGGCTAATTTGGTGCCTTGGCCTGATGGTGTGAAAGTAAAAGCCAAAGGTTCTCTTTTGACTCCCTGGAGAACCATTACCATTAGCAAGGATGCAGCAGGCTTGGTGGAATCAAATTTGATCCAAAATTTAAATGAGCCATGTGCATTGAAGGATACCGATTGGATTGAACCTATGAAATACATTGGTATTTGGTGGGGCATGCACCTGGGTGTGGAAACATGGACCATGGGACCAAAACATGGTGCAACAACGGAAAATATGAAGGCGTATATCGACTTTGCTGCTGATCACAATGTGCAGGCAGTGCTTGCCGAAGGCTGGAATACAGGTTGGGAAAATTGGGGAAAGCCTCGGGCTTTCGACCAAACGACTCCCTATGCCGACTTTGACTTCGATGAGGTGGTACGATATGCAAAAACAAAAGGTGTGGAGTTGATTGGACATCACGAAACTGGTGGCGACTATATTTATTATGAGGAGTGTATGGATAAGGCTTTTTCCATGCTACAAGATAATGGTATTAGAGTTCTAAAAACAGGATATGCAGGTCCAATACCAAATGGTCATTTTCACCACGGGCAAAAGATGGTACAACACTATAGAAAGGTTGTGGAAAAGGCTGCGAAGTACAATTTAATGATTGATGCTCACGAACCAATTAAAGCAACAGGAATTAGCCGTACTTATCCCAACATGATGACTCGAGAAGGTGCACGAGGCATGGAGTGGAATGGCTGGAGCGAAGGAAATCCTCCCGAGCATTACGTGATTCTTCCTTTTACCAGATGTTTGGGTGGACCTATTGACTATACACCAGGTACATTTGATATTCTTTACAAAAACAGAAAGGAATACACCAAGTGGAACAGCAATGATAAAGGGAATAGCCGAGTGAATACAACGCTTGCCAAACAATTGGCTCTTTGGGTTTGTCTGTATAGTCCATTGCAAATGGCATCCGACATGATTGGTAATTACGAGGATCAACCAGCATTTGAATTCTTCGAATTGCTTCCTGCCGACTTTGATGAATCAAAAGTACTATTGGCGGAAATTGGAGATGTGTATTCGGTTGCTCGTCGAAAAGACAAGAACTGGTATATCGGAACAATTACTGATGAAAACAGAAGAAGTGTAGAGCTTGACTTATCCTTTTTAGAGGATGGTAAAAAATATATGGCTAGCATTTTTGAAGATGGAGACAAGGCAAACCTCGAAAATAACCCTACAGATATTAATATTCGAAAAGTAGAGGTTGATTCAAAAACGGTCTTATCTGTAAAAATGATTGAGAGTGGTGGTCAGGCAGTTGCAATTGTTCCTGTTGTGCATTAATTTGTCATTTTATTTGATTAATAATTCAATTGACAGATTAACCTCAATATTAATCACCATTTAATCATGAATGCTTTATTTTGAATTATAGATTAGAAATTAGTAAACCGATCGGGAAGAGCTTGGCTGGCAAAATCCCGTTCGGTATTATTTTTAAACCCACGATTACAATAAAACCTAACTAATGAAGCGCTTTATAGGAATTTTAATTCTACTGTTTTTTTGTTTTAATGGCTTTGGTCAGTATTCCCAATATGTAAACCCGTTTATCGGGACAACGAATTTTGGAACCACAAATCCTGGAGCTATCGTTCCCCGCGGAATGGTTTCCGTAACTCCCTTTAATGTTTCCGGATCAGATATTAACAAATACGATAAGGATGCACGTTGGTGGTCTACACCATACTCATGGGATAACTCTTACCTTACCGGATTTTCTCACGTAAATTTGAGCGGAGTGGGCTGTCCTGAACTTGGTGTAATTTTATTAATGCCAACCACAGGAAAAGTCAATGCTGATCATAAACAGTATGGTTCTGTTATGAAGAACCAAAAAGCAACACCAGGCTATTATGCCACTAATTTGGAAAAGTACAGCATCAAGGCAGAACTGAGTTCTACAAAACGCACAGGCATAAGTCGATATACTTTTCCAAAAGGAGAATCAAATATTCTGTTAAATCTTGGATTAGGATTAACCAACGAAGTAGGAGCTAAGGTGAGAATCGTTAATAACAAGGAAATTGAAGGTTCTCGAATGACAGGTACTTTCTGTTACAATGATGGTTCGGAGCGTCCTGTCTATTTTGTGGCCCGATTCAGTAAACCAGCAAAGAATTTTGGAGTATGGAAAAACATGCCAAAACTACAAGCAGAAGCAGCTTGGAGCAAAACTTCGGGTGAATACAAATACTACGATGGATTTACCCGGGAAATGTTTGGTAACGAAATTGGAGCTTATTTCACATTTGATACAGAAGAAAACGAACAAATTATTGTAGAAGTTGGGGTTTCCTATGTTAGCATTGAGAATGCTCGATTAAACCTTAAAGCAGAGTCGAATGATTTTGATTTTGAGAAGACTAGAGCAGAAGCAGAAAAAGAGTGGAACGATATTTTAGGTAGAGTTAAGGTTGAGGGTGGAACTTCTGATCAGAAGACCATTTTCTATACGGCCTTGTACCATACCCAAATTCACCCGAATATCATCAATGATGTGAATGGGCAATATCCAGCAATGGAATCTTTCGAAATTAGGGAAACCAATGATTGCAATCGTTACACTGTGTTTTCTCTTTGGGATACCTACCGAAATTTTCACCCATTAATGGCTCTGCTTTATCCACAGGAACAATTGGATATGGTTCGCTCTATGGTGGATATGTACAAGGAAAGTGGCTGGCTACCTAAATGGGAACTGAATTCAAAGGAAACACATGTAATGGAAGGCGATCCGTCAATTCCGGTAATTGTAGATTCTTATTTGCGCGGTTTAACCGATTTTGATGTAGATGCCGCATACGAGGCAATGTATAAATCGGCTACTATTGAAGGAGTAAAAAACAAGTTGCGTCCTGATATCGATCATTACCTGGCAGAAGGATATGTGCCAATTGAAGAGGAATTCGATAATTCGGTATCGCATGCATTGGAATATTATATTGCCGATTGGAACCTGGCTCAGTTTGCAAAAGCTCTTGGGAAGAAAGCGGATTATCAGAAATTTCTGAATCAATCCTTAGGCTATAAAAATTACTATTCGAAAGAATTTGGCGTATTGAGACCTAAGCTTGCCGATGGTACTTTCCTAAAGAATTTCGATCCAAAGCAAGGTGAAAACTTTGAACCATGTCCGGGATTTCATGAAGGAACATCATGGCAATATACTTTTTGCGTGCCTCATGACATTAAAGGACTGACCAAAATAATGGGTGGTAAAAAGAATTTTGTAAACAAGCTACAGAAAGTATTCGATGAGGATCTTTACGATATGGCCAACGAGCCGGATATCCATTACCCATTCCTGTTCAACTATTTTAAAGGGGAAGAGTGGAGAACTCAGAAAGAAGTTCGTCGTTTGGTGGATGAATACTATAAAAATGCACCTGATGGAATTCCGGGTAACGACGATTGTGGAACACTTTCAGCCTGGATTGTTTACAGCATGATGGGCATGTATCCTGTTTGTCCTGGAGATACGGATTATGCACTAACATCGCCGGTCTTCGATAAAATTACCATAGAGCTTAACCAGGAATTTTATCCTGGAAAGAAATTGGAAATTGTTACGAAAAAGAAGAATGCAAATGATATTTACATCAAAAGCATTAAACGAAATGGTTCAAATCATTCCAGCTACTTTATCAATCATGACGATTTGGTAAAAGGAGGAACAATTGAATTTGAATTAAAATCAAGCAAGTAAAAAACTAAATAGAATATAATGAATCTATCAGTACTCGACATATCCATCATTATCGGATACATTGTTCTAACCATTGTAATTGGTTACTTGTTGTCCGCAAAGGCATCAAAAAACTTATCGAACTACTTTTTGGGAGGAAATAAAATTCCCTGGTACATGCTTGGTGTTTCCAACGCATCGGGAATGTTCGATATTACCGGAACCATGTGGACGGTTACCATACTGTTTGTATATGGTTTAAAATCGGTTTGGATTCCTTGGTTGTGGCCGGTTTGGAACCAGATTTTTCTGATGATGTTTTTGGCAATTTGGTTGCGCCGATCGAATGTAATGACGGGTGCCGAGTGGTTAAAAACAAGATTTGGAGATGACAAAGGTTCGCAATTGTCTCACCTGATTGTGGTACTATTTGCCATTGTGAGTGTAATTGGTTTTATCACATATGGATTTGTTGGAGTAGGGAAGTTTGCCCAAACATTTTTTCCTTGGAATCTGCAAACCTATGTAATGGGAATTACCATTAGTTCTGAGAACATGTATGCCATTATCATTATGGGGCTAACCACGCTTTACGTGATAAAAGGGGGAATGTACTCGGTGGTATTTACCGAAGTTTTACAGTTTGTAATTATGACCATCGCCTGTATCATGGTTGGTGTAATTGCCATATCCTTGGTGACTCCTGAACAAATATCTGCAGCAATTCCTGAAGGGTGGAAAGATGTATTCTTTGGTTGGAATCTGGATTTGAATTGGGATCATTTGATACCAGCAGTAAACAACAAAATTGCAACCGATGGTTATTCATTGTTCTCGGTGTTGATGATGATGATGATATTCAAAGGAATGTTGGTAAGTATTGCAGGTCCTGTACCTAGTTACGATATGCAGAGAATTCTATCAACAGAAACACCTAAAGATGCGGCCAAAATGAGTGGGATTGTTTCTTTGGTACTTTTTGTTCCAAGATATTTGATGATTACAGGATTAGCTGTACTTGCACTGGTTTATCTCGCACCTGAATTTAATAAAATGGGCGACAATATCGACTTTGAAATGGTATTGCCTTATGCACTGAATAATTTTATTCCAATGGGAGCGAAAGGCTTGTTGTTGGCAGGTTTAGTTGCAGCCTTCATGTCTACCTTTGCTGCAAACGTAAATGCCGGACCAGCATACATTGTAAACGATATCTATAAGAAATTTATCAATCCGAATGCATCGCAAAAGAAGTACATTCGAATGTCATATTTGGCATCATTCGCCGTGGTGGCAGTTGGTATTTTCTTTGGATTCTTTGCTGAAAGTATCGATACTGTAATGAAATGGTTGGTGGGTGCATTGTTCGGAGGTTATACCGCATCCAACCTGTTAAAATGGATTTGGTGGCGATTTAACGGATATGGATATTTTACAGGAATGTTAGCCGGTTTGCTGGCATCATTAATTGCACCATTGGCTTTTCCTGAAGTTTCTCCTATTTATGCATTTCCATTTATTTTCTTGTTTGCATTTGCAGCATCTATCATTGGTAGTTTAGTAACCAAGCCAGAACCTGATGAGGTACTGATTAAATTTTATGACAGTGTTCGCCCTTGGGGATTTTGGAAGCCTGTTTATTTAAAATTGAAAGAACAAAAGCCAGAGGCGAAACCAAATAAGGATTTCTGGAGAGATATGATGAACTGTACAATAGGTACAGGATGGCAAATGATGTTGGTGTTGATACCAATTTACCTGGTAATTGGTGAGTTTATGTCATTAACCTGGGTAATTCTATTATTTGTTGCATCGAGTGTTGTGCTTTATTTTACCTGGTACAAGAAACTGAGAGATTATCCTGAGGATTACAAATGCGAAGTGAAAAAAGAGGAAGAAATTAATGAAACTGAATTAGTATAAAATTAAAATGACAAATAAAGCTAATATGCCGTGGGAGGAACGTCATGAAGGATGTTCGGATGTGATGTGGAGATATTCTCAAAACCCTGTTATTGGAAGGTACGATATACCTAGTTCTAACAGTATTTTTAATAGTGCTGTTGTACCTTTTGAGGATGGTTTTGCAGGTGTATTTCGTTGCGATAACAAGGCGGTGCAAATGAATATTTTTGCTGGTTTCAGTAAAGATGGAATCAATTGGGAAATCAATCACGAGCCTATCGAAATGGTAGCGGGAAATACCGAAATGATTGAATCGGATTACAAATACGATCCGCGTGTTTGTTGGATTGAAGACCGATACTGGATCACATGGTGCAACGGATATCACGGACCAACAATTGGTATTGCATATACCTTCGATTTTAAGACTTTCCACCAGTGCGAGAATGCATTTCTTCCATTCAACAGAAATGGTGTGTTGTTTCCCGAAAAAATTGATGGCAAATATGCCATGTTGAGTCGTCCGAGTGACAATGGGCATACACCTTTCGGTGATATTTACATCTCATATAGTCCTGATATGAAATATTGGGGAGAGCACCGTTGTGTAATGAAAGTGGCTGATTTTACTGATAGTGCATGGCAGTGTACCAAAATTGGCGCTGGTTCGGTACCCATCCGCACCGAAGAAGGTTGGTTGATGTTTTATCATGGGGTAATCAATACTTGTAATGGTTTCCGTTACTCAATGGGAGCAGCTTTGTTGGATTTGGAAAATCCTGACAAGGTATTGTACCGTTCAAAGCCATATTTGTTGGCGCCAGCAGCGCCTTACGAATTGGCTGGCGATGTGCCAAATGTGGTGTTCCCATGTGCTGCTTTAACAGAAGATAATAAAGTTGCAGTTTATTATGGAGCTGCCGATACGGTTGTTGGAATGGCCTTTGGATATGTTGATGAGATTATCGATTTCTTGAAGAAGAATTCGTTGTAGATAGGTTAGGATTAATTACAAAAAAGGATGAGACCCCTTTGGTTTCATCCTTTTTTAGTATCAGGCTAATACTTTTAGCTAAAAATAAAGAAATAAAATGCAGTTAATGTAATAGGCATGCTAAGCAGCATCAGTATCATGAAATTTTTCACTGCTGAAGGTTGGTCTTCCTCGTTGTATTGAGGATTCTTTTCTTTCATTCTTGCTTTAATAAAAGTAGTGATGGCATCGTCAGCCATTGTTCTTTTTTGAGATTGTGAAGGCATAAAGCAAATCTTCTTTGTATCTCCCGACTTTTGATCAAAATACTTGATGGTCATGAACCAAGGTCCAGCCAAATCGAACTTGGCAACACTTTCCACATCAGAATAGGGAATTAGCTTTCGTTCTCTGCCTTTAACCAATATTCCTTTTTCTAAGGTGGTAATTTTCTTTAATCTGAATGGCACTTGTATAAAGAAAATAGAGAGCCAAACCGACATAATTGCAAAGGCAATTTTTACACCATCTGGTGCTGTATCAACAAATCCGGAAGCCAGGAAGGATGTCCCAAATCCTAAAATGAATAGAAAGGGAAAATAGTATTTAAAGAATACGGTTTGTTTTGAGCTTGCGTACATAGGCTTAGGCTTTTAATGAACTTGAATTAATATTAGTAATTCATTTAATTTTAATAAACTAATATTTTAGTTAACTTAAGAATTATAGTTATTGTATAGTAGTTTGTTTATTGGCTTTAATGTTTAATTCTTTTAAATTAAATAAAAAAGAATCAATTTCTTTAATAATAACGTCAATATTTGGTATAAAACTACGGTTTCTAAATTCAATGCGTGAGATTCTACTTCTCCATGTAATAAAAGGTTTATTAGACCATGAATTTTGTGATTTTTCAGATAATTTCAAAACTCTTTCCCAAGGTATTTCTTCGTGATGTACGGCAACTTCGACAGAATTTAGATAAGTGTTATAGTAAATTTCAACTTTATAACCATTTCTTACACCCTTACACCTACTGCCAACTTTTTTAAAATTGATTTTGTGTAAAGCAGTAAGGTTATTTCTAGTAAATAGTCTATTGGTTTTTGATTTATCAGTAAAACTTTCAATAAAGTTTGAAAATTTGATAATAAAAAAGACGAATAGAGAAGCACAGGCTAATAACTCAATATTACTTAAGCTAATGTTACTTTCATTGTACCTAAAAATAATAGTAATAATTAGTCCAATAATAATACTAATCAGGATATCATATTTAAATAAAATTTTAAAGTTAAATGATCTTGTTCTCGTTTGGTTGCGACATTCCCATACGGTAGGCATTGGAATCATATCTTTTAATAATCCCATGCCTGAACTAATAGAGAATCGCCATTGTCTGGTATGAGGAACCTGAAATATGGTATTAAATATATACACTATATCGTCTTCAATTTTTTTTAATTCAATCTTATCATTATAGTTTATAAATTTGGAATAGTTGATTTTTGGAAATTTCTCTTTAAAACCGAGATTAATAATTTGCTGGGACTTATTAACCGATAAAGGTTTACTGGGAATTAATAGTAAATAAAAAGACCCTTCTCCTTTAAGTATATTGATAAAGTTTCCTTTACTATTTATTTCAAGGTTATTACTAATCGGTTTATTCTTAAGTTCTAATATTTTAGTTTTTAATTGGGTTCTATTTCTGTTCATATAATAATCTTAATGGACGACAGGTTTATTGCAAACTAAGATATAAAGTTATAATTGGATTATGAATCGGATGTATTAGTGAATAAATTAAACTTGTAAGTAATATTAAAAAAAGTACTAGGTACCACTTTCAAAAGTGGTACCTAGTATATTTAAAAGTTCTACCTACTACTTTGCCAAGTTGTAGTAACAACTTTAGAAAGTTCTAGTAAGAACTTTGCAAAGTAGTAGTAAGCATATTTAAAAGTGGAAGTAAGAACATTATTCACCTGTGACTTCAGCAGGTTGCTCTATATGTATTTTTTCGAAATCAGCATTTCTTAATACATTCTTGAACAACTTACCAGGACGGAAGTTCACCTTAGTACTTTCAATCAATGTGGCATTGAATTCTTCTTCCTTCTCGGCTCCTTTACTCTTGGCAGTAACCCCGAAAGTTCCAAATTCACCCAAGTCCACCTTGTAGCCATCGGCTAAAGTTTCTGGTACAATTTGAAGAAAACCTTCAATTACCGATAACACATCCATTTGGTTTAAACTAGAGCGTTCGGCAATTTGCTTTGCAATAAAACGGTTGTTACGCTTGCCTACATTATTTACCGAGGCATAATACTTAGGTGCTGCAGCACGATTAGAAGGATTTAACTTAGCAATAACTTTATAAAAGATAGTCATGTCTTTAAAAATTTAAGTTAGTAATAAAAAATATATTAACAATCAGGAAGTTATCAAATATATTTTACTTATCCAATAAAAACAATGAAACATATAAAAATAAAAGGTGTTAATCTTATTGAAAGCATTCCAAAAACCTTGTAGATAAAGGAGAATAGGAGGGTAATGTTTTTATGAATTAATTGTATTTAAATTAAAAAATTGAATTCTAGGCTTGTATTGTGTATGTGCTATAGGATATTAAATACAGTTATGTATTGTGTATGATCATTGAAACATGTCGGAATTGAAATGAGTTTCAATCCTTATTTAGAATTTAATTTAGGGGTGGTGTGTGGCTTAGCTTATTAGACCTTTTGGTATTGTATGAATGTGGAATGCTAACTTCTCAATACTTTCAGAAAAAAAGGCTCCCCAAAATGGAGAGCCCTGCTGAATGTATAAACGAAAATTAATTCCTTTATATTCTATTTCTTTTCCTCGTATCCATCATTGTGCACCGAATTTACTGCACGTCCCGATGGATCAGCATTGTTCTGGAAAGCTTCATCCCAAGCCAGTGCTTCGGCAGTACTACATGCAATAGAAGGTATTGAAGGAACACAAGCCGCTGCAGTATCAGAAGCAAAATGCTCAGCAAAAATTGCCCTGTAGTAGTATTCTTCCTTCGACATAGGTGGATTAACAGGGAATCGATAAGCCGCATTTTTCAATTGCTCATCGCTAATTTCATTTTCTGCAATATCACGCAAAGTGTCAATCCAGTTGTATCCAACACCATCAGAGAATTGTTCTTTTTGTCTCCAGGCCACTTCTTCCGGCAAATAATCTTCAAAAGCTTTACGGATAACCCATTTCTCCATCTTGCCATCCTTGGCCATTTTATCCTCAGGATTTATTCTCATGGCAATATCAAGGAACTCTTTATCAAGAAAAGGCACACGACTTTCAACACCCCACGAAGCCATCGACTTGTTGGAACGCAAGCAATCGAACAAGTGTAACTTGCTTAGTTTACGAAGTGTTTCGCTATGAAATTCTTTTGCATTAGGCGCTTTGTGGAAGTACAAGTATCCACCAAACATCTCATCGGCACCTTCGCCGGAAAGTACCATCTTAATGCCCATCGATTTGATAACACGAGCCATCATATACATAGGAGTAGAAGCACGTACGGTGGTTACATCGTAGGTCTCCAAATGGTAGATTACATCACGAACTGCATCCAATCCTTCCTGAACGGTAAATGTAATTTCGTGGTGAACCGTGCCAATATGATCTGCCACCTTGCGTGAGGCAGCCAAATCTGGAGATCCTTCCAATCCAATGGCAAAAGAGTGCAATTGTGGATACCATGCATCTTGCTCATCGCCAGACTCTACACGCTTGGAAGCATATTTCTTGGCAATGGCAGAAATAACAGATGAATCCAATCCACCGGATAGAAGCACACCATACGGTACATCAGACATCAACTGACGATGAACTGCATCTTCCAATCCCTTGCGAAGTGCTGCCATATCAGTTTCATTGTCTTTCACGTTCTCATAGTCCATCCAGTCGCGCTGGTACCACTCTTTAACTTCACCATCCTTGCTGTACAAGAACTTCCCTGGCAGGAATTCTTCAATCTTGTTACAATATCCTTCTAAAGCTTTCAATTCTGAAGCCACATAGTAGTTACCATGCTGATCCCAACCCTGATACAATGGAATAATTCCCATATGATCGCGACCAACCAGGTAAATATCTTTCTCTTTATCGTACAAGGCAAATGCGAAGATTCCATTCAAATCATCGATAAAATCAATTCCTTTTTGCTTGTACAACGCCAAAATTACTTCGCAATCAGATTTGGTCAAGAACTCATAGGATCCGTTCATCTGATTTCGAATGTCCATATGATTATAGATTTCTCCATTAACAGCCAAGACCAAATTGCCATCTTTGCTGTAAAGGGGTTGTCCTCCTGATTGAGGATCTACAATCGATAGTCTCTCGTGCGATAAAATCGCTTTTTCATCACAAAATATACCTGACCAATCGGGACCTCTGTGACGAATTTTTTTGGACATTTCCAGTACCTGAGGGCGCAATTCCTGTGAATCTACCTTCAAGTCGAATACTGCTACGAATCCACACATAAAAATTTAGTTTAATAGTTACTTAAATGTCGCCAAACGGTTATTTGGCGAATGGTTAATTTTGATATACAGTTTGAAAATACAACTTTATAATCAGATTACCTTGTAAAAATTATGCGTTATCGTTTGCGATTGTATGAAAAATACAAATGCACCCTTTGTGAGAGGGTGTTTGTGTGTAGAAAAGTAAGTTTTGGAAAATGGTGTTGGGAGTAAAAATATTCATGATTAAATGGAAAACACCAACAAAAATGAAAGTTCCGGTACTCTGTACCTAAGTAGACTCTTAGATGATCAAACTATAAATCTTACGCAGCTCTGCTGCTTTTCTGATGAATTTGAATTGAGTATTACCTAGGTGCTGAGCACCTTGACATTTATAGATAACTTGATAATTTTACGAATATTAAGGTACAGAGTACCGTTATCTATTTCATTAAGATTTTGAAGACTTTCAGAAACAAAGGACACTTTATACAGTGTCCTTTGTTCTTATCTCTTTTAATAAGCGGTATTAATTATTTTTCAATTCGTTATCCAAAAATAATTTCAGATTATCGATATCGAGTCGCTTTGCGATAATTTTTTTGTCTTTATCGAGTAAGTATATAATGGGTGTACTATATACATCGTAAAATATTCTAAAATTGGTTTGAAATTCAGGATCATAACAATTGATAAAATCATATATGTTGTAATCATGAATGGCATTTTCCCACATTTCCTTTTGATCTTGAGTACAAACTGCAAATACTTTTAGGCCTTTGTCTTGGTATTTGTCTAAGATTTCTGTTTTTAATTTAGGAGTAACCTTCTTACAGTGTCCACAATCAGGTTCCCAAAAATAAAGTACGGTTAGTGGAGCTTCAATCTCGTGTAGTCGTATAAATTCACCTTCAGGTGTTTGCATGAGTAAATCCTGTGATTTCATTCCAATCAGATTGAATTGAGTTTTGATAACCCGTTCTCTGATATTGGCCATTAGAGTAGAATCGGCCCAAGTGGCTTGTCCACTTAAATAATATCTTTTTGCCAGGTTTACAAAGGCAGCATCCATACCCATTACCTTACTCTTTACCGCAAAGTTTAAGGCATATTGAGTTAAATACTGGAAAAATGTTGTATCCGGACGAGCATTTTCAATCAGTTTTACCGACTCTTTTACAATGGAATCAGGGCTTTGAACGAGTATTTTTTCGTAAAAGAAATCCAGCTTCTTCTTCAATATAGGAGTTCTTAGGTACCTGTTATCAGTAAAGTTTACATGATCGAAATAATGATCTTTATTATACAAATAAGATTTGCGTTGAATTACCTTGTCGCGATCAGGAGTGCTTTCCGGAACTTCATTTTTAAAATCAGGAATTTTAGGAGACAAAGTAAACTGGGCAAATTTCTGAACAAATGAATTTTCAGGGAATTCAGATTTTAACTTTTCGATGTAAGCTCTTACTTCGATATCAGTATTTTTAAATTGTTTTCTGAATTTTTCCTTTTCAGAATCGTCAGTTGCTTTTTTATATGCTTCTTGTATTGCTTTCGATTTTTCATTCTGAGATTTCATGAACTTTTGAAAGTTATGAAATCCATCAGTTTCTTTGGAGCCATTTACCGATATACTGCCAATAAAATCTTTAGGGTTTGCTGAAATGGAGAACTCCTGATCTTCACCTATCAACAAATCAAAATATTTCTGACTTGGCAAATAAATTACATAAATCCCTTGATCTAGAACTTTATCTTTTGAAAACTTTCCTTTGCCATTAATCAATTGCGTTGTATCATCGGCAAAAATTCTTCCATCGAAATAATGGGCAAGATAAGCCGTGGAATCATTACAATTTATAAGTTGTACTGAAATATCATATTTCTGGGCATTTAAATTTGTAGTTGTAAATGTGCAGAAAATCAGCGCACAAAGAGAATAAAAAATGTTTTTCATTTGTAAATATCTATTGATAAGTATAAAGTCAGCGAAAATTACAAAACTTTTTCAAGTGAGTAGATATTTTTATTGACTTAAATGTTTAACGAAATCTTAAAAGAAATGTTAGGTGATGGAGTTCATAAGTTTAATTTACTTGTATTTTAGGTTTTACGACTGGTTCGGACCATAAAAATAGAAAGCCTGCCAGAGTTTTCTGGCAGGCTTAAGTTTGTTAAACTAGCGTTAAAGCTAGTGAGCAATCGGTTCCTTTCTTAGGATGGTATTCCAAATTTCTTCTTCTTTCAGTTTTTTGGTACAGAAAAACCAATCGTAGCATTTTACATCTTCTTCGGTATTTTCCATTCTGTCCTTAGCCACACCACATGATCCGGCAGGAGGGACTATAACTTCATCTCCTGGTTTCCAATCAGCAGGTGTGGCAACAGAAAATTTGTCGGCAGTTTGCAATGCCACAAGCACTCTGTAAATTTCATCGAAATTACGTCCAAGGCTTAGTGGATAATATATAATGGTTCGTATAATGCCATGAGGATCAATGAAAAATACAGCTCTTACAGCTTTGGTGCTGTCTTCGCCAGGCTGAATCATACCATACTTGTTGGCTACCTCCATTTTTATGTCCTCAATAAGGGGGAATTGTACCTCAATATCTTTCATGCCTTTGTATTTAATTTTTTCTTTAATGGTTCTAAGCCATGCAATGTGGCTATACAATCCATCTACCGATAGTCCAACCAAATCACAATTGGCTTGATTGAATTGGTTTTCCATTTTTGCAAAGGTCATAAATTCAGAAGTACAAACAGGAGTAAAATCTGCAGGATGACTAAATAGAATTACCCACCTACCTCTGTAATCGTTAGGAAAGTGTATGTCGCCTTGAGTTGTAATAGCCCTAAATTCAGGAGCTTTATCCCCAATTCTTGGCATGTTAACAGTTTTAAGTTCTGAGTGTTCGTTCATATCGTAAGGTTTTGATGTTTATTGGTTTGAGTTGATTTTGAACTTTTTTAAACTCTATAGAGTAAGAATGCTGAGAGTGATGAAGCATTAGGGAATACAGATTAAGCTAATAATCTGCCGAAGTATATTAAAGTTACTTCATTGACATGCAGATGTCAATAGTTAGGTAGGTGTAATTACTTAATTTTAAATAAGTTTTAATTAAAGGGAAGTGTTCGAAATATTATTTTTTCACATGAACGGGGTCTATTTCAAGCCAGTTTAAAGCTTCTTCTTCTGTATAAAATACTTTGGCATTCTGAATTCGCACCTGAATTTCGAATAGCATAGCCATAGGAGTGTCGTAACTGTGGCTAACAAGTATTGCACATTTATTTAGGATGGGACTGTACTTCTCATACTCATCAATATAATCATCTAAATCTTTAATATTTAAAAGAACTTTGGCTCGGGTAAAATCAGAAATTACATTGTAGGATTCATTAAATAACTCATCAGTGCGAGTGCTTAAGGTATGCTGAATTAGGTCATTCCATTTGAAATAACCATAGTAATATTCTTTAATGAGTTTTAAGTCAGGAAGTATTTCGTATTTGAACTTCATACCTTTTGCTTTTAATTAAAGATAAAAAGATCAATCAATTCAAACAAAAAAGTTTTACTGATGATTGGTTTCCAAACTTAGATTCTTCTGTTTTTTAGAATCAGTAGGAGAATAATGTCTGGTTAGCCATTTGCTTAATCCATCCATTCCAGGAAAAAGAACTCGTTCGTTAATGTTTACCTGATCCAGTTTGTCACGAATTTCCCATTTCATAGCTGCTGGAATTCGTATCCTAAAATACAAATCAGGTTTATCCATTAACCAAGAATTTAGAATAGAACTGGAATGCGACATGAAGGTAAATATCCCATATTGATTTACAATTCGATCATCCAATGATGGAGGTTCAAATGCCACCACGAAATCGCTCTTTTCTTTCGATAATTCTCTTAAATCCTGATAAAGTTCATGCAGCATTTCAATGGTAAAGCTATTGGAACCAATTTGATGCAGTTTGTATTGCAAATTTTCAGGTAGGTAGTTTTTTAAACTTTCGTAATTCAATGCCCAAATCACACCATCGTGATGATACTTTTCAATCTCGGCAGTTGCAAAATGCAATGCCACGTAAGGAGAGTAGGTCCAATCTAAAAGTCTAGTTGGAAGGCCATGATGTTGTGCTAAAGCTAGCCATTCCCAATCTGATTTGTTATTAATATCTGGTCGGAAGGAATACTTTTTAAAATTTCGTAACAAGTGAAATTCTAATTCATCATAGGGTCCTTTTAATCGAATCAACGAAGTTTTCAATTGATAATCAAACTTTGATAGTCCTCTATAAATATAAGGGGACCTTATTCTGTTTATCTTGTCATTATATGAATCGGTAAAGAGTACTTCTTGCAGTTCGGACCAAGATGTAGGAATAATTTCTTTCTTCAATTCCATGGAATAGATTGTTAGTGGTTTTACTACTTAAATTTGGGAATAATGATTAACATTTAAGTAATGAAAACCTTAATTTTTTGCATAAAAAAAAGTTACCTCGATTTGAAGTAACTTTTTATTAATCTTTATATAGCAGTCTATTGCTAATTGTTTTGTACTACAGCATCAATCTCAATGTTTCCAGCATCCGTAATATTACCTATAGTTACTGCAATATTTTCCACTTCTTTTTCATTGTAGCCTTCAATAGGTTCAATTGCTAATTTGTATATTCCGGCTTCTAAGCCTTTGATTAGGAATTCCCCATTTTCCTCAGCTATTGTTGATATAGTATCCAAACCGATTACGGCATGAATTGTTGGAAGTGCTTCAGTAGGAGATACGGTTCCACTAATAGCTCCTGTAGTGGCTTCATTAAAAGTTCTGATTACAGGCTTTAATTTATAAGAACCATTACCAGTTTTAACAACTGAACGAGCGGCATCAAAATCTATCCAAAGCTTATATTCAATTCCAGCCAAAAAGTCATCATGAATTTGAAATTTCAATCCAGATGTTTGAGCAGAAGGAGTATCCAAATCATACTCAACACCATCAATCACAACAGAATTGTTGTCACCTAGAATTAATCTCATTTGTGAAACTGTTCCGCTCGGCATATCCTGATCAACTAAAAGTGTATCTACACCATTGTTGAATTCAAGTAAATCGTATACGCCAGAATTTATCATATTCATTACCTGCCATCCATTTTCTTCGCTTTTATTTTCAGAGGAATGAATCTGAATTCCTTGGATATCAATATTTACTTTATCGTACTGACCCGGAGCATCGGTTAATCTAATTTTTACAGGAGTTGTTGATTTTGAGTCGTCATCAGAACACTGTACAAATAGGAATGTTACCAATAGAAGTGATAGTACACTTAGAGCTTTTGCAATTTTCATAGCAGTATAGTTTTATTAATAATTAATTGTATAACGAAGGATGTATTATTTGATTCGTTACTCAAAAGCCAATAAAACCAATAAACATGCCAGAAGAATGACCTTATAATGTAATTCACAGGTTATCATTGGAAAAACAAATATGAATGTAGAATAGTTTAAAATAAAAAATGGGGAAATTATCCCCATTTGTTCTAAATATCTACAATGTTGGTGGGGTATTCCTGTACTTATGATTTAGTTGTAAGTAATGTATGTAGTAATAAAATCATAACGAATACCCCATTACATTATTTTCTTTCGTATTTGCAGCAAGAATGAAGTTTGTTGTACACTTCATCATTTGCTTTTATTTTCTCTGTATCATATCCAACCTTGGCGATTGCTTTGTGAATTGCATCCAAGCTAGTTTTTTCAGTATCAAAACTTACTTTTATAACCTTTGTTTTCTTGTCCCAATCAGCCATGGTAACTCCATCAACCGATTTTGCAGCAGTTTCAATTGTCTTTTCACACATGCCACAGTTTCCTGAAACTTTGAAGCTTGCCTTTTTGTTTTCTGCTTGCACAGAGTATGAAAGGGTAATCATGGCTACGATTCCCAATAGTGATAACAATTTCTTTTTCATTTTGTTCTAATTTAAATTTGACTTGTTTATTTGTGTTTAATGCTGATGCCCCTGTTGCATTGATTTTGGTTCTTCTTTGATTAATGAATCGCTTACTTCACCACAATGAAGCATCATGTCTCCGAAATAAGGATTCATAATTTTCTCCTCTAAACTTAACCAGTAAGCTCCTGTGTCATTGTCAGCCATAGGACAATATTGTATGTATATATTCTCATCTCCAATACCCAATGATTTTAAGCTAGCAATCAGGGCTTCATTAAATGGTTTGAATGCTTTTCGTTGCAATTCCATGTCTTCGCTGTTGGTAATCTCCGAAAGGTGATCATGAAGTAATTCATACTTTTCTTTCCAAAATTTCATTGCTTTTCCTTTCAAGTCAAGATCAGAAGGCTTCATTTGCATTAAGGCTTTCATAACAGTTTTGGCTGCTTGGTTACTTTCTTTGGCTTTGGTTTCCACCATGATGTCTTTCATCACCAGATATGATTTTAGCAAATCTTTCAATTTGGAATTGAATGCTTTTGTGGCATAGTGCTGAAGCATTGGAGCACCAGGTTTACTTGCAGGACGATTCATCATGCTGTATTTGTTGTTCAGCTGTGCAGCAGCATCAATGGTAAATGTACCTTTACTCACAACTTCTTCGCCTTCATCAATGCCTTCCTTAACGATATAGGAGTCTCCCAAAGACTCACCTAATTCCACTTCGCGCATTTCGAAACCACTATCAACTTTTACATAGACAATGGAACGTTTCCCAGTCCACATTACTGCTGATTTAGGAACTATCAGGTCATTACCAGTTTGTTTTAAATCAGCATAAATAGTCCCTGATACAAACATCTCCGGTTTTAGCAAATTGTTGTGGTTGTTTGCTTCAGTTCTTATTTTCAGGATTCTCTTGTTTGTATCGATTACAGGATCGATATAAGTAACTTTAGAATTGAAAACTTTTGAAGGAAATGCCGAAACTGTGAATTCAATATCCGCTCCTTTATGAATGAATGGTAAGTCCTTTTCATAGGCATCAAACACAATCCACACTTTGCTAAGATCCGCTATTTCAAATAGAATGCTTCCTGCTTTTGCATAGGCACCTACAGCTATATTTCTTTTAACTACATATCCTGACGCATCGGCTTTTATTTCAAAGTATTCCTGAATTTTTCCGCTATTTTTGATTTGTTCAATTTCATTAGCAGTAAGCTTCCAGAATTTTAGTTTTTGCTCTGCTGCTTTTGTTAATTCAGGGTAACTATCATTGGTTTTTAATGCTTGAAGTAATTCTTCCTGTGCACTAATCAATTTAGGAGCATACACTGTTGCGAGAGTTTGACCTTTACTAACTTTTTCTCCTTCAAAATTCACAAATAGCTTTTCAATTCTCCCATCGAAATGAATGGCCTGAGAGCTAATTCTTCTCTCATCAATACTAACTTTACCATTTAATAAAATCTCTTTATTGCTTTGACCAGATTTTACCCTTGTAGTCTGCACATTGGCCAGCTTTATGGCATCTGCATTCATATCAATAAGAGCGGGAGATGAACTTCCTCCCGATTTATCCATAGGAATCAAATCCATTCCACAAATTGGACAATCACCTTCATTGGGTTGTTGAATTTGAGGATGCATGGAGCAGGTCCATGTTGTAGATTCCGCAGCTCTAGCTTCATGCTCATGTTGATGTCCTTCGTGTGAATGATTACTTTCAGTTTTTCCACCAAAAATCAACCATCCCAATAATAAACCGATCAACAAAATGATTAGCTTTTGCTGCCAGTTGGTTGTTATGTTTTCTAATATCTTATTCATTGTATTTTATTTATTATCAAGGTTTTTAGTTGTTGCGCCATAAGAGTCTGCTTCTAAGTATTTAAAATGTGCAAGACTTTTTTGTACCTGAATTTGTGCTTCGATTTGTTTTTGTTCGTAAATCCAAATTTTCTGTTGCATATTCAGAACTTCCTCATAACGTTTGGTAGAACTTTCGTAACTACTCGACAGAATCTCATAAGATTGCTTTGCTTTTGCAATAAGGTTTTGATATAAATCAGTATTTCTGATTCCAATTTTATACAATTCCAAGGCTTGTTGCAATTCCAATTCTAATTGATTCATCTCTACTGTTTTTAGTTCTTCATATTCTTGTTGTTTGAATTCATTGACTTTTATTGCTGCTTTATATTTTTTTCTGAAGATTGGAATACTTACCGATAGCATAGGCATAATGGCATCCTGTCCATTATCTGCAACATTCATATCAGTTCGTTTTGAAAGAATTGCATAATCCAGTCCTACACCAAATTTTGGCAAAGCATTCAATTTTGAGGCTTTTTCTCCATATTGAGCAGATTCAACCATTTGATCCCAGCTGGCAACCCTGTAATGCTTAGTAAACTCAATATCCTTATTGGCTATTGATGATATTAGTAAAAAAGAGTTATCCTCGGGCGTATTCACATCGGTGCTAAGGTCTCTGTTCAGCAGCTTGTTGAATCCTGTTTTTTGTGTATTTCTCTTATCTTTAAAAAGTTCCAATTTTGAAATCAACTCTTCCTTTAGCATTTGGATGTAAAGTACATTTACCATGTCGGTTTGATCACTTTCGTAACGTTTTAAACTTTGTTTTTCCAATAAGTCCAAAACTTCAATCCTTTTTTGTGTAAAGAATATTTTTTGATCGGTTAGAACAATGTCCAACCACGAAGTGGTAACATTCATTTGTAGTTTCGAACGTGCATCCAGATATCTAAGATAAATGGCATGTGCCTGCAAACTGGCTTGTTGTTCTTTAGCACCTAATGTTCCAAACCAGGGGAACATTTGTGATACAGATAGTTTAGCTTTTTGAGCACCTACACGTGTTTCTATTGGTTGAATAAATACTCCTGCAGAGAAAGTTGGATCAGGCAATGACTTTACCTGAGGAACTTTTTCCAGAGCCTGTTGGTATTTTAGATCCATCGCTTTTAGCTCCGGATTATTATTCTCTGCAATATTGATGTATACCTTTAATTCAGGATTATTAACCTGAGCAAAGGTGTTCGCACCTATCCATATGATTAGAAAAATAGTTATTGCATATCTCATAGCAAACCTCCTTTTTTCAGTTTGAATTCTTTATACATGGCATATAAAACTGGTACTACAAATAGAGTAATTAATTCAATCGCCATACCTCCAAAAGCAGGAATAGCCATTGGTATCATTACATCAGAACCTCTACCGGTGGAGGTTAATATTGGTAATAGAGCCAAAAGGGTAGTGGCGGTTGTCATTAAACAAGGACGAATTCTTTTCGATCCTGCTTCGATAACAGATTGTCTGATTTCGGCTTTTGTTTTTGGATTATTCTTCTCGAATATCTGTTCCAGATAGGACGCCATGATTACCCCATCATCGGTAGCTATGCCAAATAGGGCAATAAATCCTACCCAAACGGCAACACTCAAGTAGATTGGATGAACCTGAAATAATTCCTGAAGATTAATTCCAAAGATGGAAAAGTTCAGAAACCAGTCTTGTCCATAGAACCAAATCATTATAAATCCACCAGCAAATGCTACCGCAATACCACTAAATACCATTAATGTTGGGGCAATGCCATGGAATTGGAAATACAAAATCAGGAAGATGATAACCAGAACAACTGGAATTACAATTCCCAATCGTTTTTCTGCACGAATTTGGTTTTCGTAGTTTCCTGTAAATTTATAGCTAACTCCAGCAGGCACTTTTAATCCACCACTTTCGATTTTATCTGATATGTAGGTTTGTGCAGCGTTTACAATATCAACTTCAGAATAACCTTCTTCCTTATCAAAAATTACATAACCAACCTGGAAGGTGTTTTCACTTTTTATGACCTGTGGCCCTTGAACATATTCTACTACTGCCAAATCTTCTAAAGGAATGGATTTGCCCATCTTTGTTGGGATCAGAATCTTTTTCAGAAGATCGGGGTCATTTCTCAACTCACGAGGATATCTCACTCGAATAGGATACCGTTCTCTTCCCTCAACTGAATTGGTTAAAGTCATTCCACCAATTGCAACAGATAGGTGTTTCTGTACATCTTCCACCTGTAAACCAAATCGGGCAATAGCTTTTCTGTCAATTCGGATCTCCATATATGGTTTGCCAACCATTCTTTCAGCAAAAACTGAAGCATCGTTCACACCTGGAATATCCTTTACAATTTTCTCTAATTGCAAACCAAATCCTTCGATTTGTTTCAGGTTACTCCCTGATACCTTAATACCAATTGGTGCACGCATACCTGTTTGTAACATTACCAGTCGGGTTTCAATAGGCTGTAATTTTGGAGCAGATGTCACGCCCGGTATTTTAGTGGAATTCACAATCTCTTGCCAGATATCATCAGGAGATTTAATATGTTCGCGCCATTGTCGATAAAATTCTCCGAACTCATCAGGAATCAATTCACCTCTTTCATCTTTCAGGAACTTGCCATCATCGCCAACAGCAAAGCGAATTCTTTTTCCGTATTTATCGGTTTTATATTCACTTTTATAGTTGATTACATTCTCATACATGGAAATAGGAGCGGGGTCTAAGGCAGATTCCACACGCCCCAATTTTCCAACCACCATATCTATTTCAGGAATGTTGGCAACTGCCATATCCAGAAGTTTTAATACACGCTTGTTCTCTTCAATTCCTGCATGAGGCATTGATGTTGGCATTAGTAGGAATGAACCTTCATCAAGGGCAGGCATGAATTCTTTTCCTATGCCTGGATATTTATGGTACATGGTTTTCCAAGCAGAAGAGGAGGTAATATTGAGTCCTATTTTATCGAATCCTCTGGCTACAAATCCGAAAGTATTTCCAAAGCCCAACCAGATGATTATTCCCCACAGTACAAGGAAAGAAGGAATAGATAAAAACAGCAATTTGTGACGTAATGCCCAGTCTAGAATTCGCTGATAGAATCTAATGAATGCCAGGAACACTGCTAGCAGCAATGAAATGCTTAAAATCACAAACAAGAAGTTCGCAAATATGGAATTGGATGCACCCAATGGTAACCATTCACGGGCAAGCAGGAATGAAACTGCCAAAGCAATCACAAACAGGTTTGCTTTGAATAAATATTTTTGATACTCCTGGTAAAACTGACTTGCAAGATTTATTCCACCTAAAATGATTAGGGAGACTCCCATCCATGCAGAAGATGCAAAAAGAATATAAATACCAATAATTATTAGTAATGTATTAAGGGCAATTTTAATTTTTCTTTTTTCCGTTTTAATGGCAAATAACCAATGTGCCATTGCTGGCAGAATGATTACCGCAACCAAAAGGGCTGCAAACAGTACGAATGTTTTTGTGAATGCCAATGGTCTGAATAGTTTACCTTCGGCAGCTTCCATGGTAAATACTGGAATAAAACTAATAATGGTAGTCAGTACTGCAGTAATCACTGCTGGAGCAACCTCAGTAGTTGCTTCGTATATTACTTGTCGGAGGTTCTTATCAGGATTTTTCATTTCCAAATGTCGAATCATGTTTTCCGAAAGCACAATTCCAACATCAACTATGGTTCCAATAGCAATGGCTATACCCGAAAGGGCAACAATGTTGGCATCAACATGAAAATAACGCATGGCAATGAAGGTCATCAGCACCGCTATGGGTATTAAAGCCGATATTAAGATGCTGGCTCTTAAATTCAGAACCATGATGATGATGACTATAATGGTAATAATGATCTCAAGAGTTAGGGCGTCCTCTAATGTGCCCAGTGTTTCGTGAATCAATTGCGTTCTGTCGTAGAAAGGTACAACTGTAAGTTTGGAAATGGTGCCATCAGCCAGTTCCTTTTCAGGTAAACCAACCGAAAGTTCCTCTATTTTGACTTTCACATTGTTGATTACCTCCAATGGATTGGCACCATAGCGAGCTACTACAACTCCACCTACCACTTCAGCTCCCATTTTATCCAATATGCCTCTGCGATCGGATGGACCATAGTTTACTTTGGCTACATCTTTAATTCTAACAGGTGTATTGTTGGTCATTTTTACAACAGCCTCTTCCAAATCGGCCAATTGTTTCACATAGCCGATGCCACGCACGAAGTATTCTGCCTGGTTGATTTCGATGGTTCGTGCCCCAATATCAAGATTGGATTTCTTTACAGCATTCATCACCTGCATAAGGTTGACTCCATGTGCTTGCATGGCTGCAGGATCAACATCAACCTGGTATTCTTTTACAAAGCCACCTATTGATGCAACTTCCGATACTCCATCGGCTGAAGCCAAGGCATATTTCACCTGAAAATCCTGAATACTTCTTAATTCCTGAAGATCCCAACCACCGGTTACTTCACCTTCAGGAGTACGTCCTTCAAGCGTATACCAAAAAATCTGACCCAAGGCAGTAGCATCTGGCCCTAAAGTGGGTTGGACACCATTGGGCAAAAGATTTTGTGGCAAGGAGTTCAATTTTTCAAGAATTCTTGATCTACTCCAATAGAATTCAATCCCTTCGTCGAAAATGATGTAGATACTTGAAAATCCAAACATGGAGGAAGAGCGTATGGTTTTTACACCCGGAATTCCTAGTAAGGATGTGGTTAAAGGATAGGTGATTTGATCCTCAATGTCTTGTGGTGAACGCCCCATCCATTTGGTAAATACAATTTGTTGATTTTCTCCAATATCAGGAATGGCATCAACTGCTACCGGATCTTTGGGCAGAAAATCAACCTTCCAGGGAAATGGTGATGTAATTATTCCCCAGGCTATGAATACAACCAAAAGTATGGTTGTAATTAGTTTGTTCTCTAAAAAGAACTTTATGATCTTATTAAGCATATCTTCTTGTAGTTTAACCACAAAGGAGACTCAAAGGATGTCACAAATACACACAAAGGAAAATACCGAGTAATGAATACTTTGTGCTACATAGTGCCGTATTTTGGAGTCCTTCGTGGTAAATAATAATTTATTTATCACAAAGAGTACACTTGCTAAATCATAAACGGAACACCTGATTCAATATGCATAAATCAGGCAAGGGTGGAGGGGAAAAATCTCCAATTGGGAATGAATTTGTTGAATCCTCTGTTCTTACAAATTGTAGCAATACAGGAATATTTGCATATAGCATATTCAGCTGTACTACATCATCGAATTCGAAAGAGGAAGCCAAATAATCAGCCTCAATCTTTATGGTTTCAGTTGATTCATCGCAACATCCACAAGGGGTTTCGCAACAAGAATCCGCTTCAATAAATATGGCAGTAGAGAAGAGTTCTCCGCCAGAATAATGCTTATTAATGCTCACCCCAGCTGTTGAGATCAGCAGGAGAAAAATCAAAATGATATGTCCGATTTTTTTAGATAGCATACAGTTAATTGCATTAATCAATACAAAATTACTTTAATATACAAAAAACGAAAGGAATGTTTGTACTCTTAACAAAGCATTAACTTTTAATAGGATCTATTCTCCTGTTGAATGTCTTTTAGTTCGAAAACGTTTGAGTGTTAAATAAGCTTAAACAGTCCCTTTTTTTTGGGTTGAACTTGATGAATAGTAAAGGATAATAATTAAAATTGTTGACCATCCCACTCAAAACATTTTAAAGTACACACAAATTATAAAGTATGGAAAAATTAAAAGCACTTGTCAGATGGACAAGAATAGGCTTGTTGGCTCTATTTGTAATTGCAGTAGCAATGGAGTTAAGTTTTGGTATTTTGCTTAGCTACTACGATTTTGAACCGCCATTTCTGATTCAGGAAAGTGATAGGCTTTGGTTTACTATAGCAGGAGGAATAATAATATTGCTTGAATTGGTAGCAGGCTGGGTTTTGTATCGAAGTAAGATTAAGTACATTCAAATTTTAGATCAATTAGAAGAGAAGCTGAAAATATTTGGTAGAATTTATTCGTTGCAGTTGCTTTTGATTAGTGCAGGAGGTGTTACGGCTTTATTAATATTTGGGATAACTCACGATATCCTTTGGTATTTGCCTTGGTTGATTTGTATGTATATTATTGGTAAGAACTTTCCGTTTAAGCTAAACCTTTTTCATGCTATGGGAATTGAGGAAGAGGAGGAACGAAAACTATTTTATAAGGAATAGATAATTATCTATTTCCATTATTTCATCACTTATATTTCATCATTCTAAATTGTTTATACTATTTTTGCAGCCAATTTAATACGAAAAGCTGTGGAAACTTTTAAGGAACTAGGTGTAAATAAGAATATTGTTAAGGGATTAAACGAATTAGGAATTGTTAATCCTACTCAAATACAATCAGAGGTAATTCAGGTTTTGTTGAATACTGATACCGATTTAATTGGTCAGGCCCAAACTGGTACGGGTAAAACTGCTGCCTATGGTGTGCCCTTGTTGCACCGTGTTAATCCTAAGGTGGATAAAGTACAAGGATTGATTTTATGTCCTACACGTGAGTTGGGATTACAGATTGCCAAACAGTTGTTCAAGTTTACGAAACATTCCGAGAAGACTTTTACAGAATGTGTATATGGTGGAGCTCCAATCGAAAAACAGATTGCCAATTTGCGTCGTCCTACACAGATTATTGTAGCTACACCTGGTCGTTTAATCGAGCTGGTAAAGAAGAAAGCTGTTGATTTGACTCATGTTAAAACGGTAATTTTAGATGAGGCAGATGAAATGCTAAGCATGGGTTTCAAAGATCAATTGAATGAAATTCTTACTTACCTTTCACGTGTTGAGAACAAATGGTTGTTTTCGGCTACCATGCCTGAAGGAATTAAACAGATCATCAAACGCCACATTTCTAAATCGGCTCATCGTATTCAGATCAGTGGAAAGAATGTGGTGAATAAAAATATCAAGCATCAATTCGTATTGTGTGATGATCAAGAGAAGTTATCTGTATTGATGCAATTCCTAAAATCGGATACAAAAGCCAGAGGTGTGGTATTTTGTAAAACCAAAGAAGCTGCTCAGAAATTAAATCAACAATTGCAATCGCAGAAAGTAAAGGTTGATGCCATTCATGGAGATTTGAAACAGATTGAGCGTAATAAGGTAATGCGTGCATTCAAAAATGAGAAGCTAAGAGTTTTGGTTGCAACCGATTTGGCCGCTCGTGGTATTGATATTGAAGGATTGGCATTTGTTGTGCATTATCAGTTACCAGATAAAGAGGAATACTATACGCACCGTAGTGGAAGAACAGCTCGCGCAGGAAAAGAGGGGATTTCTTTATCCTTGGTAAACCACAAGGAGATGAAGAGTCTTCGTTATTTCCAAAAAACATTGAATATCGGTTTTAGCCAGATTCGTGCAAAAAGACAGTAATGCAATGAACAATTAGCAATAATCAGTTAACAATTGAGATTGCTCTTTCATAAAACATACAACCCATCGGAATTGATTTCTGATGGGTTTCTTTTTTGTAGTAAAATAAAAGTTATAAACCGATAAACCTCAAAGAAAATCAGTGTTTTGTAAATTATTGTTAATAACTGAGATTGCTCAAAATTATTTTAATTCTTAACATTGTTTTGATTTATAGGTTCCGCAAGGAATAATAGGGAATCACGTGTAATTCGTGAGCTGTCCCCGCAGCTGTAAGTCCATATGGTTTTGATTGACTATGCCACTGTTTTTTCTCAAAAAGAATGGGAAGGCCAATCAAAACGAAGGATGAGCCAGAAGACCTGCCTGTAATGAAGTTCGTAGCTTTCGGGAGAAAAAGCAAAGAATAGGCGCACGATTATACATTGTGTTCTATCATTCTATACTTTCCTCAGAAGCTATCATTTTTTCAAAATCATTAAATTATTAAGTAAGAATGAAAAACAATGGTAGTGCATCCGATTATCAAATTCGGAAAAGAAGTGGACAGATCGCAGGATTCGATTTGTCTAAAATTCGTGAAGCCATCAGTAAAGCTTTTCAGGCAGTAGGCGAAGAGCGCAATGAATTGATTGATTTTTGTGTAAATCAGATTGAAAAAGAGCTTGATTTTTCAGGGATTCCAAGCGTAGAAGAAATACAGGATTTGGTAGAGAGAACATTGTTTCGATACGATTTGTTCGACGTTGCCAAAGCATTTATTCTATATAGAAAACAACATCAATCAGTACGAGATACCAAGGAACTTTTCTCAAACTTAAATTTGGTTGATGATTATCTGAATTTACAAGATTGGCGCGTTAAGGAAAGTGCCAATTCATCCTACTCACTTCAGGGCTTGAATCAACACATCTCAACCATTGTAAGTTCACAATACTGGTTGAATAAAATTTATCCGAAGGAAATAGGTGATGCTCATAAAAAGGGAGCTTTGCACATTCATGATCTTGGTTTTTTAAGTGTATACTGTGTAGGTTGGGATTTACAGGATTTAATCATGACAGGATTTAAAGGAGCATCGGGCAAATTGGTTAGTAAGCCGGCAAGACATTTTAGAACCATTTTGGGACAGGTGGTAAACTTTTTTTACACCATGCAGGGTGAAGCTGCAGGAGCACAGGCATTTTCGAACTTCGACACCTTACTGGCTCCCTTCATTAGATTTGATCAATTGGATAGAAAGCAAGTGAAGCAAGCCCTACAGGAGTTCATGTTTAATGTAAATGTACCTACTCGTGTTGGTTTTCAGACTCCTTTTACCAATGTTACAATGGATTTAAATGTTCCATCTTTCATGAAAGATGAACCTGTTGTAATTGGTGGGAAAGCACAAGGTTTTACCTACGGGGAATGCCAGGAAGAAATGGATCTCTTTAACGAGGTTTTTGCAGAGGTAGTTGAAGAGGGAGATGCCAATGGTAGTGTATTCTCATTTCCAATCCCAACTTATAATATTACTACTGATTTTGATTGGGACAATCCACGATATGAAAACATTTGGAAAATCACAGCCAAGTATGGCATTCCGTATTTTTCAAACTTTGTAAATTCAGATATGTCGCCTGATGATGTGAGAAGCATGTGTTGCCGATTGCGTTTAGACAAAAGAGAGCTGGCTCGTAAAGGAGGAGGATTGTTTGGAGCCAATCCATTAACAGGATCTGTTGGTGTAGTCACGGTTAATCTTCCTCGTTTGGGATACGAAGCTGGTAATGAGCAAGAATTTTTTAAGCGATTAGGTCAGCTTATGGAAATGGGTAAAAATAGTTTGGAAATCAAACGAAAGGTAATCGAAAATCTTACAGAAAAAGGTTTGTTCCCATATTCTAAATTCTACTTGCGTCATCTTAAATACAAGAATGGAAAATTTTGGCAGAACCATTTCTCAACCATTGGTATTGTTGGTATGAACGAATGTTGCCTAAACTTTATTGGAGGTGATATTGTATCAGAAGAAGGAAATGCTTTTGCTCATCAAATTTTTGATTTCATGAAGCAGAAATTGGAAGAATTTCAGGAGGAAACAGGAAATATTTACAATTTAGAAGCAACACCTGCAGAGGGGACTACATATCGTTTGGCAAGATTGGATACGAAAGTTTACGATGATATTATTGTTGCCAACCAGGAGGCTTATAAAACAGGTGCAGCACCTTATTACACAAACTCTTCACAGTTGCCGGTTACCTACACCGATGATTTGTTTGAGGCTCTGAATCTTCAGGATGATTTGCAAACCCAGTATACAGGCGGTACCGTATTTCATACATTTATTGGTGAAAAACAATTGTCAATAGAATCGGTAAAAATGCTGATTAAAAAGATTACCGATAACTATCGATTGCCATACATTACACTATCGCCAAGTTTTAGCATTTGCCAGGAGCACGGATACATTTATGGTGAGCATCATAAATGTCCGAAATGTGCCGATATGGGTAAAGAAACAGATTGTGAAGTGTTCTCTCGTATTGTAGGTTATCTGCGCCCGGTTCACCAATGGAATGATGGAAAGCGTCAGGAATGGGAGGATCGCAAGTTATTTGATAAAAAAGCACATATGAAAAAAGATTTGCAGGAAGAATGTGTTCTTGCCTAATATTAAGCAATTATATATGCTAAGCATCTCTTTGCATGGCATGTTTACTTTGTATTAAAACTTTCCATGTCATGTTAATATCTGGTTTTATAAAAAACAGTTTGATCGATTATCCTGGCAAGATTGCTTCTGTAATTTTTACCCAGGGATGTAATATGCGTTGTAAATTTTGCCATAATCATGAACTAATTCCGATAAATGGAAGTTACTCCAATTATTCTGAACACGAAATTCTTTACTATCTGAAAAAGGCGAGTGGGTTTATCGATGCGCTTGTAATAACAGGTGGAGAACCTAGCCTGCAATCTGATTTGGAAGATTTCATTCGAAGTGCAAAACAATTGGGAGTGTTGGTAAAATTAGATACCAATGGAACTCATCCTAAATTGTTGAAGAAATTGATTGATGAGAAACTAATTGATTATGTGGCCATGGACATAAAGCACATACTTGATTTATCACCCTATCGGGAATTGGTAGGCAATCAGTTCAGTGAGCATCAGTTAGAGAGTGTAAAAGAGAGTATTGCATTGCTTAAAGAAGCTGATATTGAGGTTGAATTTCGAACAACACTAATTCAAGGAAGTCAATCGGCTGATGATGTTCGAAAGATTTGTGAACATCTGCATTGCTCTAACTTGTATAGTTTGCAAAAGTTTAATCCTTTACAAGTTCTTGATCCATCTTTTGCAAAACGATCAGCCTTTAGCGATGAGGAAATGTTTTCTCTGATGGAAAGCAACAAAGATATCATGCCCAATATTAGGATAGTGAATGCTGATTAAATGAATGAATTCAAAAAAAATCCCATTGCAGAGCCAAAACTCTTTAATGGGATTTTTCAACTAATATATAGACGTGTAAACCTAACTAAAAAGCAAAACCAATACTTGTGCCAAGAGCACTCTTAAGAACATTACCAAAGGATAAACCGTTGCATATGCTGTTGATTGAGCCTGAACGGGTGCAATGGAGTTCGCGAATTCCAATGCTGGAGGATCAGTCATTGAGCCAGATAGCAAGCCACAAATTGATAGGTAATTTAGTTTCATGATTCGGGCAATGATGGCAAAAATAATTAGTGGCACAAAGGTGATGGCCATACCATAAAGCATCCATATGTAACCTTCGTTTAAAAGTGTTTCAACGAAATATTTACCCGATGAAAGTCCTACGCAGGCAAGGAAAAGAACAATACCCAATTCGCGAATAAATAAGTTTGCACTGGGTGTAATGTAAAAGTCCATCTTGCCAATTCTTCCTTTATGACCAAGAATTAAAGCAATTAAAAGTGGACCACCAGCCAATCCTAATTTTGCAGGAGCGGGCAAACCAGGAATGTGAATTGGAACCAAACCAATCAATACTCCAAACAAAATTCCCATAAAAATAGGAAGGATGTTAGGGTGCGAAAGGTCTTTAATTGAATTACCCAATAAGTTGGCAACCTCTGGCAAAGCGGTTTTCTCACCTACAATACGTACTGTATCACCAAACTCAACGCTATCCTCTTCGGTAGGCATTAATTCCAAACCATTACGATAAATTCTTGTGATATTTACAGGGAATCGGCGTGAAATACCAATTTGCTTGATACTTTGTCCAGCCAGTTTTTTGTTGGTAATTCTAAGCTGTTGCATGCCCAATCGACCTGAGATTTCCTGTTCCTTGGTTTCATTAATTTTTCCAAGGTTCAGCTCGATGTTTTTGAAATTCATTGGAGTAGAAACACCATACAACTTGTCGCCTTGTTCGATGATGAAATCTGAATCGGCAGCTAAGAACTCTCCATTTCTTTCAATTCGTGAAGGAACAAAAGCTTTGTTGCAATTGCCAATAATAAATTCAATGCTTTTACCAATCAGGTTTTGGTTGGTAATTTCAATATTGATGGCAATTAGTTTTCCATCCAAACCGGTTATTTCTTTGCGATATTGATCTTCTTCTTTTTTTACATTGATTTTATAGATGACACGCAGAAGAATCATGGAAATGATGATCCCAAAAATCCCGAAAGGGTAGGCAACTGCATAGGCCATACCAACGGTTTGAGAGTTGGCAGCAGCTAAATCGGCATTGCTAACAATATCACCAATGGTTTGTTGAGCCGCACCAAGGGCAGGGGTGTTGGTTACTGCACCACACATAACACCAGTGATTACTGATATGGGAACATTAAAAATAAATTTTATAGCTACGGCAGTTAAAAATCCTGTAAACACAATTCCAGAAGCCAGGAGGTTAATGCGCAATCCGTTCTTCTTCAAAGAAGGAAGGAATCGTGGTCCAACTTCGAGCCCAATGGAGTAAACAAACAAAATTAAGCCAAACTCTTTGATAAAGTGTAGAACATGTGGATCGGTTACTGCACCAAAATGTCCTACCAGTAAGCCTGAAAAAAGAATTCCGGCTATGCCAAGCTTGATTCTCAGTAGTTTTATTTTTCCAAACAGAATGCCCAGTACTGCTACAAGGCAGATAATAATAATGGTAGAAGCAGTACCAGGCTTTGTTAATAGTTCAATCAAATTCATGATAAGTGTTTATAGTATTAAAGTGTTTTACCATTTAAGAGTGCGGCTTCCCTTTATTAGAAACATGTCTGAATTATTTGGGATTGCTCATGTGAACAATGAAACTGATATGGTAGTTGCAATGAATACATCCATCTGTTCACAATCATGAATTGCAAAGCCAAACAGAGAAGTCGCACTCACTGATATTGATTTCGAGGGCTAGTCAGTAATCAATATCTAATATTTTAACATGATATTTTAAGCAATGAGGAGTTAAGGAGAAGTATCGAAAACTTCAACTCTTAGGTGGTAACCAAGCTTCGTTACGCGAGAAGCAGATGTAATTTTAAGCATTGCAATAATAGTTTAAGTATTTACAATCATAAATACTTTGCGAATAGACAAATCAAGTGATACTGAATTGTAACATAACAATTCAAAAGTAAGGACCTGATTTTTTGCTTTATTTCGCGAAAGCATTCATCTGATTTCGAACAAGACAGGTTTCCTGGCTTTCCAATTTGTAAGGCCTTCCCATTCCTCATTTTGGATCAGTGGCTTCTTTCTTACAAACTTTTAGTTTGGAATCACAGTTGCGCGTCAGCTCATGATTTTCACACGATTCCCTATTAAATCCCCTTACGGGATATCTTATTCGTTAACGGTCGCAAAGGTTTGCATTTTTTTTTGAACTATCCAAGCAATTATTTAAAAAAAATTATGAAACATTAATGCCAGACTATTATTCACCTCATATTGGTATGATTGTATAGGAATAATAATCCTGACAATCAATATTCGGTAATTTAACATTGTTTAAGCGGATGAATGCTAATGTGAGGATGGTTTAAATTACAAACAATAAAAAATCACAATAAAATGAGAATCATAACAGAAATGAAAGCTTTTCTTTATTGTGTGAGTTTGTTGTTGTGTGAATGTGGGATGAGAACTACTGAGTAGTGCTTGAATTGCATTTTCACAGCTTTTCTACTTTTTCACTATTCAAACTTTTCAAGACTTTCAGAAAAAAAAGCTGCCTCAAAATGATATTGAGACAGCTTTAGGAGAATCTACTTAATTATTAACGTTTGATCAGCTTCTTGGTTTCACTGTTTCTTTCATCCTCAAGAATGATGATGTAGGTACCCGAAACAAGATTTGATACATTAACTTCAGTAATGTTAGACATGACTGGGATAACTTTAACCAGATTACCATTCATACTAACAATTTTAATTTGACCACTTGCGCCTATGGTTTCAATCTTTACGTAATCACGTGCTGGATTAGGACTAAGTTTTAGCAAATCGGTTGGTGCTTCATTGCCCAAAGGATCAGAAATTGTAATGTCGTTATACTTCACCGATGCAGAAGCATTGGTAATGTTCACAGTATAATCTTCCACTTCGCCATAGTTAAAGGTTTCGCAAGGAGTGGCAGCAGCATTGTATTTCATGCTAACACGCATTCGCGTTGTTCCCGGTTTTGCATCGCTCGGAACAGTAAAGTTGCCCGACAAAGTACCACTACTACTTGATGATCCACTTACCATTTCTTCGTTGGAATCGAATGTACCATTTTGATTAAAATCAATCCAAACATGCCAGAACTCGGTATAACTTGTGCTTCGGAAACCAGCACTAATGTAAATGGTTTGCGAACTTCCCGGGTTCAAATCAGTACTCATGCTTGTATAATCGGCGTAGCCACCGTCGTCACCTGTACTGTTATCAATATTGCCTAATCGAACCAAATCGATCCATTCGTAGCTCGAATTGCTTCCTTTAGAAGAGCAGTAGTTTAGACTAGCAGCATTTGTTGTTAAATTGTATGTGCTTGAATAGTTGCTCGATCCAAAACTATTGTTAGATCTCAACCTGTATTCGTAGGTAGTGGATGCATTGGCACCTGAATAATCGTAACTGCTTGCAGTGGTATTAAATGTACTCCAGTTGCCACCTTGTTCTCTGATATCGATATCGTAAGAGTCGGCAGTAGAAACTGCATTCCAATTGATTGTAAAAGAATTGGTCGTAATGTTGCTCGCAGTAATTCCATCAGGAGTTGGTGGAGGCGTTTGAGAAGCCGCTTGAATGTTTACGGTATAATCTTCTACTTCGCCATAAGAGAAGGTTTCACATGCTGTTTGAGCTCCGTTGTATTTCATACTCACACGCATTCTGGTTGTACCCGAAGCGGTAGATGGAATGGTAATAGAACCGGTAACAGTAGTTTTACTCATCGAACCAGCATCAAAAGCCAATTCATCAGAATCGTTAAAAGTACCATCCTGATCATAGTCAATCCAGATTTTCCAGTATTCATTATAGCTTGTTCCTGAGAAGGACGGGCTTAATGAGATGTTGTACTGATTTCCTGCGTCCAAATCGATAGTAGTAGATGTGAAATCGGAATAACCTGCAGCTGCTGAAGTTTTGGTAAAACTTCCAATTGTTACTTCAGAAATCCACTCGTAACTTGAGTTGTTTCCTTTCGAAGTACAATATTCTATCGGCGCATCAGAGGTTGTAGTGCTAGCAATTGCTGAGTAATCACTGCTTCCTGCATCGTTATTGGAACGAAGCTGATATTCGTATACAGTAGAAGCTTGCAGACCTGTTACATTCTGATTGGTATTAGAGGTATTGTAATTGGTCCAGCTTCCCCCTTGAGGACGCACTTGTACATCGTAATCAACTGCATTGTTGGCAGCATCCCAGGTCAGACTAAAAGAATTGGAAGTAATGTTGCTAACTGTAATGTTTGCAGGAATGTCAGGAATAGGAGGTAAGGCAAGGGTCGTAACATTTCCTATTGTGGTATAGTTACTGCTTCCGGCACTGTTGGTAGCTCTAACTTGGAAATCGTAAGTGGTTTCGGCACTTGCTCCCGTGTAGGAGTACGAGTTGCTTGATGCAGTATAGGTGTTCCAGCTTCCTCCGCTTTCTCTGATTTGAATGTCATAGGAACTTGCTCCCGAACTAGCATTCCAGTTAAGATCAAAAGAAGTAGCCTTTACATTACTTGCTGCAAGACCTGTAGGAGTTTCAGGAGGATTTCCATCAGAAAGAGCGGCAAAGGCATTCATTCGCCCGCTTCCCAATTTTCCTATGAAAGTAGGAATGGTAGCATCAATATTGTCTGTTGTATTAACCAATTTATCCCAAACTTGCTGAGGAGTAATATTGCCATAGTATTTAGATACGATTAATGCTGCAACCCCTGAAACATGAGGACATGCCATTGAAGTACCCTGCATTACACCATATTGATTGTTGGGAAGGGTTGAATGAACAGCTGTTGGATCGGTATTCGAAGAAATTAATTCTCCTCCCGGTGCAGAAATATCTACCCAGGTATCATAGTTTGAATACCAAGCCTTTTCATCCTTACAATTCACAGATCCTACGGCCAATGCACTCTCGTAACATCCCGGATACCATAATCCCGAGTCATCATCATTACCTGCTGCGATAACCACCAAGCCACCATTCATTGCCTCACCAGGACCACCTGCATTGGCAATAAAATAATCGATCGCATCCAGTACAGCCTGATCGTAAACGCCTTTGTTGCTATATCCCCAACTATTTTGAGAGATTACAGCACCATTGTCAGCCGCATAGGTAAAAGCTTCGGCAAAACCACCATTTGATGCATCCGTAAAAACAGTACATGACATCAGGCGAACACCATTGTTGTTTCCATTACCACCAGCAACACCAGCAACACCAATACCATTATTGGTTTCGGCAGCTACGGTTCCAGCAACATGTGTTCCGTGATCTCCAACGGTTATACTTCCTTTATTTTCTGCAAAATTGTATCCGTAAACATCATCGATATAACCATTGTTGTCATCATCGATACCGTTTCCTGCAATTTCTCCAGGGTTCACCCACATGTTTCCTGCTAAATCTTCGTGATCCCAATCAACTCCACCATCCTCGATGGCAACAATTACATTGGGATTACCAGTTTCAATTTCCCATGCTTCCAATAAGCTGATGTCAGATCCTGGTGTACCACCATTTTGACCTGTATTTTCGTAATGCCACTGATCTGAAAAACGTGGATCGTTAGGGGCTGTATTTAAGCTTGGAGGACTAGCCTTTGGCAATTCGGGTAGAGGAGTAATGCTGTGCGAAACCAGCTTTGCTTCGGGAATTGCTTGTGCCATAGAAATTTCAGTAATGTTACTATACTGAGAAATCAATTGCTTTACAGGCGTGGAGGAATTGAACTCAATATCGTACCATAGGTGTAAACCAAACTTACGGTGTTTGGCTTCATGTTTACCTGCATCGCGGAAAACACGTTTCATTTTGTAAGCCGTGAACTTTTCGTTTAGCTTATCTACGGCTCTCATGTTGGTTACAACATAGCCATCCTGAGGACGAGCTTTTAGCTTGTGACCTTTTTCAAGATTTTCAGAAAATACATCCACTTTCGCCTGAATGGTTTCTGAGAATTTTACCCGGATAACGCCTTTGTAAAGGCCTTCGGAATTAACAGCACGCTTTTGTGCAAAACCTACCTGAAAGATTAGAAGTAGGACAATAAAAAATGTAAAGTTTTTCATAGAACTTAATTTAATTGTGATTGGTTTTCGTTGGGCAATCACCAATTTATGACATTTTTTTAATATGATGAAAAATATTTATTGTCTAATTGTTGATTTCTTGGTGAAAATCTTCTGGTGAAAATTCTGTAAGCCTGATAAAATAAGCGATTGATGCGTTTGAAAAATTATTAGGTTAATGTTGAAATTTTTACAAATCGATTTTAATATTCAAAAAAAGTTATTTGGTAATCAGAAAGTGTTTGTTAGTGTCTGTTGTTGTGTTTTTTCAACTAGCGACAAAAAGAGAATTTAAAATCAATATGAGGAAGTGTGATTTCTCAACGAATACTGTACTTTTATTGATTTTGTACGCTAAGTAGATATGTTTTTTGTATGGAGTAATGTGAGAATATGTTTATAAGGCCAATGGTATTAACCTGATTTAACTGTAAACACAAGTAAACGATATGTTGTAGCGGTTTTTCGAGATTGTTGAGAGTCTTGCTTCAATTTTAAATGACAAGTCAGACTGGCAAAATGTATTTCGAAAGGTGCTTTATACCCTTCCTTTTGTAAGGAATATTGAAGGTAATTGGAATGAATTATTTATGCTCCCTTCTATTTGGGTGCATTGAAAGAGAAAATATTCATTTTTAATGCACAATTACATACTAAATGGTTCATGATGAGCGTTTCCTTGTTATCTTAGTTTTAATCATAAACCTGATAATGTGAATTATAAGGAGTAATTCAGGGCCAACAAACTCAACTAACAATAGATTTTTATGGAGAAAAAGACTAAAAAATCGGTAAACATTGAATTACATGATTGGGCATTGGGAGATAGGAAGGGAGAAAGAATAGCTCGTGTAGTTAAGACCAAATCAATAAATACAGATGACTTGGTAAAACTGGTAATTGATCGCAGAACAGAATTTAGTGCAAGTACCTTAAAGGCTTCTTTTGAATTGATGAAGAACATGGCGATAGAACAAATAATGAATGGTACTTCAGTTAATTTTGGTTTGGGACATTTTCAATTAAATGCCAATGGAATTTTTAATAGTGATAATGCAGGATGGGATAAAGACAAACACAATTTGTCTGTAAAGTTTTCACCTGCCAAAGAAATGAAAAGTGCTTTGAACAATTGTGAGGTGAAGGTACTTGGCAAAGCAAATTCTTCGATTGCTATTAATACAGTAACCGATTTGGTGACAAAACAAATTAATAAGTGTCTGACTCCCGGAGGCGGAGTAGATATTTCAGGAAAACGTATAAAGATTGCAGGCGATAAGAAGGAGGTTGGAATGAAATTGCTGAACTGTGATACAAATGAAGAGATTCCAATCCCCGGAACTGCAATCATGCAGAACTCCTTGAGCTGCATTAAGTTTGTAGTTCCTCATAATCTTCAAACAGGATTCTACCAATTGGTTATCGTTTCCCAATACACCAGCAAAGGCTCATATTTAAAGAAGCCAAAAACCTATATTTTCCCTATGGTATTTGAAGTAGCATAGGAATGCATTGTGCATCCTTAAGGGAAGGCTGCTAGCTGTCCGAGGCTAACGCTCATTGCCTTCTCCTAAGTGTGCATTGTTTCTACCGCCGGTATAAGGTGTTTCTATCGTGCGGTATAAGGTGCATCTACCGTCGGTATAAGATGTATCTACCGTCGGTAGAAGGTATCCATCCTTAAGCATATGGATTGTCCAATCTGCTTTGTGATTGATTAGCCCTTCATGAAGGAGCATAAGTAAGCATTGAGTTATTTAAATGAACACGCCCCACCAATTGTTTTGGTGGGGCGTGTTTTTCTATGATTTCATTCTTTGTTATTTCTGTGCAATAGTTTTTCCTAATGTGTTTCCAATTGTTTCAATAGCCTTTTCCAATACTTCATCTTTTTGAGCTTTTAAACCTTCAGCTGTTGGTTTTACCTCAATATCGGGAACAATACCAATGCGTTGTGTTTCTCTACCATCAGGATAAAATACGCCGATGCCTGTCATGTAGCTCTTAAAATCACCAGGAATATTTAATTGGGAAACATTACCATCGGCACCGGATGTCTGGCTTCCTATTACAATTGCATTTGGAGCCGTTTGTAGACACATGGTGGTAAATTCGGCATGGCTCTGTGTTTCTTCATTCACCAGAATCACAACTTGTCCTTTGTATTTAGGTCCTTCCTTACCACCACATTTTATGCTTTGAGTCCAGATGAATTTACCTGGATAGTTCAAGTTGGGTATGGTGAATTTCACAAACTCCCTAGGTTCTTCATTCAAATAGTTGGAAATATCGTACATACTTCCTCTAGGATAGTTTCTAACATCAAAAACAATGGCTTTGGTATTCATCAGACTGTCCATCATAATTGGAACATCTTTGCGTTCCAGTATACCCATATTCACATATCCTATGTTGTTTTCCAGTATTTTCCATTTGGGGTCCTTGCTCTTTTCAAGCTTGAATTTACTAAAAGGATACCTTCTGATGGTTTTGTGTAGGCTCTTTCCGTCGCGAATGTATTCGATATGAAGAGAATCGGAGGATCCGTTGAAAATGCACTTGTATGCATTTCGTAATTTTACCGAAGCGTTAGATGCATGAATGTATTTGTCCTTCTCTTTAAGAATTTTTGATATGGATTTGCCATTAACACTTGTTAGGATATCACCTATTTGTAAATCATCTTCTTCGGCAAGTATTTGGTCATAAAATCCTGTAATTATTGCCTGTTCATCAATGATTTTAAATTTTGCGGGTATCCATCGTGAACCAAAATATTGCTTGGTGAGGGATGTTCTTAATCCTGCATGACTGTCGTTGATTTTTACAACCAATTCCAGCATTGCCAAATGAAATTCCTTTTCCGATTGGCAGTTCGTAAACTTTGGAATCATTTCTATTAATGCTTCATCCCAATTCTGATCCATTTGGTATTTGTATGGGAAAAAGTATTCTATAATGTTCCAGTATTTGAACAAGCTTAATAATCGGTACTCTTTCTTGGTCCAGTCGAAGCTGTTGTGTAAAGGCTCATTCTTCAGTTGAATGTTGCCAACATATGGTAAGGAGGAAACGTAGTAATGATCTCCCTGTGCGCGATTTTCTTCTATGAATTTTAATTTGGTACACAGCTCTTTGCTAAAAACTTCTTGATTACTAATCCAATCGAGATTGAAGTTTTTATTAAAATATCGATCCGCAGGAATTGTATCTACTATGCTAATGTTTGGTACTTCCCCTAAAGAGTCAAGTAGTTGCAAGTAAACTTTCGATAATTCTTCTCGGTTGCCTGCTTCTTTTACTTGAGATAAGACTGTGAACAATTGTTTGTCCCAATAAAAAGGATCTTTTCCAATGTTTGGGTGATAATATTTCAAAAAGCCCCAAACCTTTGCTGTAGTTGCTAATTTTTTGGTTTCCCAAAGTCTGTTTTGCGTTTGAAAATAGGAAACAGTAAGATAGGATAACAGACCAATAATTATAATGGTCATCAGTAATCTTGATCTCTTCATGCTGTGTGTAGAATTTTGTGTATGTTTTAATGATTACCTAAAAATAAGAATTATTATTAGTAAATATCCTTATGATTAAATTAAAAGAAGTTAAAAAACGTATGTATATGTACATTGGAATTGATGTCGGAATTGAATGGTGATGGTGAGTTTACCGATATGCTTATGCTGATTAACGAGAGCATTCGCAAAATTGAGCATTCGATTAGCTTGAGAAGCAAACAGGCGAAAGAGGAGGAGGTAGTAGAAGAATAGTTAGATCGTAATGGATATAAAATCGCCCCACTGATGTTTTGGTGGGGCGATTGTTTATGTACACGTTTGGTTTTAAGCGTTTATTTTAAAAATAATTGGATGTCCTGTGTTGTATTGTTTCCTGTAGTTATTGTAAATTCTTTCTTAATCTTACTTTCCGGATGGCTAACAACAAATTTATATTTGCTTTCCTTTTTTAATTTGAACTGAAGGAATTGGTTCATGTCATCAGTTTTGCGTGGTGAATATCCGAAGTCTATATTTTTATCAGATAATTTAACATCTACACGACAACTAATACGGGATTCACTTTTTGAAGTGTTGTGATTGGTGAAAACCACTATATTTGCCATTAATTCGTCTTCTTTTAAGGGCTTGTTTTTAATCGATTCATGGTATAAATCAATGTAACGTTGTGTTACATTTACACCCCAGGTAAGCGTTTCCTTTCTGCCTGAATTCGCCATTGAGTCTTTCATTTGTTCAAATTGAGGACGAACTTTGTTCGGTAATTTATTTAGATCAACCACTTCTATGATTCTACCGTCAGGTGCTGCATAGTAAGGCATATCAGTTGGTTTGTACGAAGCTGCATAAATCCAATGAAGCATATTGTTTGGGTCAGATTTTCCGGCATCGGCTAAAAACCATGATTTATTTAATGCCTCGGGATAGTATTCTATAAATTTCCACTCATCTTGAATCAATACTTCACACCAGGTATGATTGCCCTTGTAATTGGTCCACATGGCTGTTCCTGCCAAGCGAGATGGAATTCCAACAGATCGGAAAGCATCGGTCAATAAAATTGATAAGCCAGTACAGGTTGCCATATTCTCCTTCATGGCTTGAAATGGGCTAATGTCAACTCGTGAGCGTTTGGTATTGTATTCAACATTAACTTCATCTTTTATATTTTTGGCTATGGACATTACAGCAGCAATCAAATCATCTTTCCCTTCTACATATTTAGCGAAGCGTGAATAAAATTCTTTACGCCACGGATCACGTTCTTCCGAAATATTCGCATATGGCAATACTTCGTTAAAGAAAACCGAATCGGCTAGGGCAGCACACCAAGCATATTTCTTGCGCGCTTTGTAGGCGTATTCAGCGTTTTCGAGAAGGAAATCAGCTTTTATAGTACTTAAATCTCGTTGTGGCATATGGCTAATAATAAATGCCATGCCTTCCCTTTGTTCTTTAGGAGATTCGCTAAGTGCCTTTTGTAGCTCAGTAGCATTTTTACCAGCATTGGTAAATGCAGTTTCCAATAAAGAGTTATAAGTTGCTGGAACTCCTGGATGCTTTGATTGACATCCCCAAGTGAATAGGATAATGACAACTAATATTGCTAGTTTATTCATAATTGAGTTGTATGTAAAAATCTGCTTCATATCATCTAGTTTAAGGAAATCTTATTGATTGTAGTGATGTAATTTCTTAAGGTCTTCATGGTCTCCTTTTTGTTAAAATACCAATCGGAGAAGGGAAGAGGGAATATACTCACATCAGCTCGGTTTAAAATTCTGTAGCGCTCAATGCCAAAAACATCAGAATATTCACCAGGGTAACCCACCAAATCAATTCCAATATATTGGTTGTTGTATTTTATGAGTAGATCGATCTTAAGGCCTGCGATAGAATAAGCCTCCCAAATTGAATCAATCTGCCAGGATTTAAGAGCTTCTTTAACTTCATTTAGGAATTGATCACGTGATTGGTTTTCTATATCAGATGCTACAATTGTATTCGATTTGGTTTTCGATAAATAAGCCCGAAGGAGGGTATCTGCTTTCAGCTCGTTTGTGGATATTGAATGATGTACATATTGCCTGTTTCGTGCACGAGTAATGGCTACGTTAAAAACATCCTCTTTGTTAATATGATTGATTGCCGAATGATGACTGTGAGCATCTATGGTCAAGGATAAATGCATAATGTCCCGTTCTTCACCTTGAAAACTATAAGCAGTTCCTACTCTTATTTTATGCTTTTCGATTTCTTCCATTTCAAACTGATTTAAAAGCTGTTTTCCCAACCAATCTACTTGTGCTCTAAAGGGGGATAGTACTCCTATACTTGAGCTAATTTCGGGAGATAAATCTTTTTCTTTGTCAACCAACTCACGAACGGCATTCAATATTGTACTTGCCTCTTTTTCGTTTAAACCATTTTTGTCTCGTTTTCCTTCAATATTGATAAAATATAACGCTTGTTCTGTCTCATCAGGTCGAGAAGTCATTATTCTTAGTTGATTATCGTAAAAATGTTCGTTGCTGAAATGAATAATGGGCGATAAACTTCTAAAGTGCTCATCGAGCATACTCACTTGGTTGCCAGATTGCAGGCTGCTCATAACCAAATCTAAAATACTCTTATCTCTGTAGTTTAGTATATTGTTATCGATATGTTGAAGCTTGTACTTGTTTCGATAAATGTTTTGAATTTCTTTGGAGAGAAAAGAAACATGCCTCAATTGACAAGGATCACCTGCAAAAACAAGTCTTTTTGCTCGCTGAATTAGAGGGAGACAACTGGCGATGTCACATTGTGTAGCTTCATCTATAATCACGACATCGAACATTTCTTTTTTGAAAGGCAATGCGTCTTTTACTTCCGATAAATTACATAACCAAATTGGGAATGCTTTTAAAACTGCATCGAATTTTATTTCATCGAATTTGGCAAGCTTTTCTGTGTCGCTCGACATTTTTAAAGCTTCATGAAAGCGTTGTATGTTTTTCCAGTCGCTTTTCATCACACTTAAAATTTGTTTGATGTATTTCAAACGAATAAAAAGCTGAATGTCTTCTATTTGTTGCTGATCGTTTTGCTTTAATTGCTGATTGTATTCCCAAATTGGCACCTGAATTCTGTTTCTGATGTCAATGTAGCGTGTCTTAATTTTATGCCATACTCCATTCTGATGATTGCTGAGGTGTTCACCCCATTTAAGTTCATTTTCTACCTCATTGGAAAAGGATTGCTCCAACTTGTTAATAAGCTTGGCTCTGGATTCAATCTCATTAGATAGGTTCATTAAATTCAGGTCTAACTCATCGCCTTTTATTTTAGGCAGATCAAATTCTTTTATGAGGTAATTTAGTTTTCGAACACGGGTAAGAAGAGATTTTAGAAATCGGTTTAGTGGAGTGGAGTAGGAACGTTTTTTGCCGGTTCTAACAACAGCTTTGTCTACACCCAATTGAAGTTTTATTTTTTCAGCGATTACATCAACGGCTTCATCGGTGCGTGATGCAATTAAGACCGATTCTCCTCTGTTCATATGTTCCAAGGCAACTGCTCCAATTGTATATGTTTTGCCAGTTCCGGGAGGGCCAACAATTAAAGTTAATGGATTCACCGAACTAGATTTTAGTATGGCTTCCTGGGCTTCGCTTAATATCATAGGTAGCTTGCCCTTGGTATATTTTTTTTGTTTATTCTTTAGTTCTTCATCTGAAAATAAAGATTGCAAAGGCAATGAATAATCGGAGTGTGAACCCAATTCATTTAGCTCATTTAATACCCCCCTTGTATTTGTAGATTTTGTTACCAATCCCAAAATACTGGATGGAAGCAATACATATTTACTTTCTTGATTCTTGGATAAGCTTGAAATGTTTTTTTTGATCGTTTTTACATTTGTGTTTTGCGGATATGCATAAATGTTTTCGATGTCAACGTTTAAAAAGTATTTTTTGAACAGGCGTACGATATATTCAATATGCTCGAAACGAATGTCATTTTTTGGTAGATCTTCGAATAAAGTATCTTGAAGGAATTCAGAACTGGAATCACTCAAGAGCATTTGTATAATTGGATAGTTTATTCTTCTTTCCTTGGTGTTGATTGATAAATAATAGAATTCATCCTTTTGTTGTATTTCAGCAGGATAATAAAACAGAGGCGCACATAGTGTTTTGGAATCTCCTTTCGGATCGATATAATTTCCACAAATGAAAAATGTACCATATAGCAATTCCTTTTCTTTCTCGTATAGCTTAACCTTTTTGCTGATTGTGGATGCTTTCGCAGAATCGATGGGTACAATGGGATGATTGCCGGTAAGCAGCTCTTCTTCTCCTTCGAAGTATATTTTATTTTCTACTTTTTGATCTAAAAAATTGTAAATGCTTAATTCCCTGTTGTCTGATCTGTAGCAATCATTAAAGTATTGAATAACATTTGTAAGGGAGTTATTGTTGTTCATAAGAGGTATAAGTATTTTATAAACGATGTAAGGCATAAACTTACATAAGAATTCGTAATATTTCAGAAGATTTTAATTTTATTGAAGAGTCATTAGAGAAGCTTTTCAATTTCATCAATATATTTTTGGAATTCTATTTCCTGGTTTTTTTTCTGTAAAGGAAATCCTCCATCCATATAACGAACAATTCCTTCTTTATCAATTATAAATGTGTATGGATTACCCCAAATATGGAAGTTGTCTATAATTTGTTGACTTGTAAATGATAATACTGTGTAGTTGAAAGCAGGCAGATTTGGGTATAAATCTCTTGGTGCATCAGGACTTAGTTTTTTACTGGCATTGTGATTTATAATTTTCTCTGGTAACAAGTCTGTAATCCCTAATATTTGAACTTCGTTTTCCGGGAACAGCTTTCTTAGTTTTACCATATAGGGAATCTCCAACAGGCAACCTTTACATGGTATTGTAAAAAAATTCAACACGCTTACTTTTCCTTTGAATAGATCTGACTTTAAAGAGATTCCATTCATACTAATTATTTCGCCCTTAAGAATCTCTTTGCTTAATAGGGAGTCGTATTTTTCATGAAGTTTCTTTGTAGTGATTTTACCTCCCAAATGTATTTTATTGATATCAATTGGATTTTCTCTTTCCTGTGCTTCAAGGTAGCATGTCATCATTAAGAAAGCAAGCAGTAAAAGGTTGAGTTTCATAAGTGTTTTATTGAGTATATTTTCAGTTTAACAACTAAGTTATTAACAAAATAAAGATTCACAATTAATGCGAGAAGCTAATTGCTTGTATTAGCTAATTTAGTCTCTCTCTAAATTCTATCGATTGCAATGTGTGGCAGATATTTCTTTCAATTCCGTTTGAAATAAAGGTCAGTAAACAAAATAAGTGTTCAAAGCTTGTTTTAGGAATACTAGGGTGAAATGTTTTCGAATTTGGTGGGAGAGGTAAAATATCATTTTCTATAGAAAAATTAAAGTTTATCGTGAAATCAAGATATCTGGATACAATTGGTTTGTATCTATTGATCTTAAAAGTAGAATTGGTTTGGCAAATTGAGAATATTCCCAATATGGACCTTATGGCTTGTAGTAGTGTGTTTTAAGTCTCATTGTCTGGCATGGCTTTTTTCTTAGTTTTACGGTGATTTTTAGCCTCTGAAAACGCGTAGGTAGCTGAATAGGGGTATGTAAAACTCAAAAAACATTTAATAATGAAGAAAGAGAATCAAAACTCTTACAAAGAAAAGCGCAAAAAGGCGCATGAGTTCGAGAGCAGAGAAGCATATCTGAATCACGAACTTGAAATTATGAAATTTCGCAAATGGAGAATTCACTTGCCATTCAGAGATTTTCATATCGAATTGGAAGACTGGGTGCCTGCTTTGGCTGCCACCATTGGTAAGGTGGTAATGGTAACCGCTATGGTTGCTGTATTTGCAACCCAGTTTGGCTTATCGCCAGAATTCGTAGCAGAAAACGTTCGTTACGAGTTGTTAATTGCCGGAGGTATTTTTGTACTTCTGTTTTCGGCAATTCTTAATCCTAATGCCAATCTTGCAGGAACTCACGGTCCTATGATTCCGCTGATTCCTATCATTGCCGCCGCTGGTGGTCACCCGCTTGCATTGGGGATTTTAATTGGAGTGTTTGGACTTGCTTTGAGTATCACCAAAGGAGGTTCGAAATTGATGAAACTTACCGGAGTTGGTGTACGTGGTGGATTGTTGATTTATTTGGGAGCTGTAGGATTGATTAGTCAGATTTCTAAATTGGGAGCTTGGGCTACTGCCGGAGATGTTGGTTACATTTCTTTTGCGGTAATCGGAATCACCATTTTAATTTATGCGTACCTGGCAAAAATCAACAAGCGTTGGTTGGCAATTCCTTTGTGTTCGGCAATTGCTGGTATTGTTGCCTTTGCTTTGGGTGCTGATTTTGCCTTTACAACCAAACCTGGTTTACCACATATGAACCCAATGTGGTGGTGGGGCGAAGATACAGGCTGGAAACTTGGTTTACCAAACTTGGGACACTTTATTGCTGTGATTCCTTTCGCAATTCTTGCTGTTGCTATGTGGTCGCCTGATTATTTGGGACATCGTGTATTTCAGGAATTGAATTATCCTAAGAAAGCCAAGAATGTATTAATGGATGTGGATGATACCATGACTGTTGCTTCAGTTCGCCAGATGATTGGAACAGCTTTAGGAGGTGGTAATATTGCTTCATCGTGGGGAACTTACATGATTCCTGCAGCAATTGCCAAGCGTCCTATTCCTGGTGGAGCTGTATTAACGGCACTGCTTTGCGTGTTGGCATCGGTTTTTGGATATCCTATGGATTTGGCCATGTGGGAGCCGGTATTGCGTGTAGCACTAATTGTTGGTGTATTTCTGCCATTGCTTGAGGCAGGTATGCAAATGGTTCGCAAGCACAAAGATTCACTGAGTGCAGGTACTTGTATTTTTGCATGTGCTTTTGTAAATCCTGTATTCGGATGGGCATTTACCATGTTGCTTGATAACCTTGGTTTGATAGGCGATAGCGAGCGAGCTGCTGAATTGAGCTGGAAAGAAAAGCTAATTATTCCCGGAGCAATGTTTATTGTTTGTGTTGTTTCCCTAGCATTGGTGGGACAGCTTCCTGGAATCCCTGGTATTTTCTAATCGATAGTAATTAGATCAATATATGATGCCGTTCCGTTTGGGACGGCATTTTTATTTGATAGTCTTGAATAGTCCAAAAGTCGAATGGTCCAAAAGTCAAAAGTAGGATGGGCAAACAATCATTGCTTATTACAATATCTTTTGTATGTATAAAGCAGCAGAGCTGCGTAATATTTGTAGCATGAGATTTATTCTTGTTTTTAAGGTGCAGCGCACCGCGGTACAATCAAAGTCTAAAGCTTAATTTTGTTCATGTAATTGGGCATGCTTTCCGCTAAAATCCTTAAGTTTGATTTCGAATTCATTTAATAAACAAAATACACAAATGGAAATCAGAAAAAACGAAACGCAGTTGGTGTGTATCGCCAAATTTATAGCCAAAGAAGGTGAAGTTGATCAGTTGATTAAAAATCTTCATTCTTTAATTCCAATGACAATGCAAGAAGGTGCATGCATTCGTTATGAATTGAATCAATGTATCGATGAACCTAATAGAATCACTTTCATCGAAAAATGGTATGATCAGGTAACTTTTGATGCGCATTGTAACAAGCCATACATTGTAGAATTTTTTAATGATGGCAAACCACATCACGTTAAAGAGTTTGAAGTAACAATGCACAAGGAGTTGTTGCCATAGGAAAGTTTCAGGAATCAAGCTATAAGGTGAAATGTAAGGAGGTACTTTATTTGATGATCTTCCTCTCGTTGGCGAAGGGGTGCAATGCCTAGAAAAGTACGATTTTATAGTTTGAGGTTCCGACAAAAGTTCGGACTCTCAATTGTTGATATTTTTAAAGATGACCAGATAAAACAAAAGGGAAATTGGATACCATCCAATTTCCCTTTTTTTATCTTAAAAGAATAAATTTTGCTTATTTTGTTGCAGGAATTACTTCTTTTTCTCCAGCTTTAAGCCACGCTTCGCCAACTCCTAAAATGGTTCTGCCAGCTACACCGTTAATAATAATTGCTGCCATCATGTACCAAGCGGCAAGTGCGCATGCAATTAGTACGTAAGCCGCAACTGTATTCATTGCCGGGAATCCAAAGTGTCCTAAATCCAATAGAATGAATCCTAGCATTAGAATACTGAAAGTAGTTGCCATAGCTCCATGAATGAATAATGAAGCAAACCAAAGAATTAAAGTAAAGAATGTATAAGCTAATAAGAAATAACCTACATCAGTTCCGGTAGATTTGTAGATTCCGAAGTGGTTTAACATCCATACAATTCCTATGGCAATCCAAAAAGATCCATAAGCTGAAAATGCTGCAAATCCAAAGTTGTTTGCATTTTTGTGTTCTAATAGACCTGCGCACAATTGAGCAATTCCACCGAATGCAAAACCTACAGCCAATACCGGACCTAATCCACATAGTCCAAGGTTATGCAATTGTAATAAAATGGTACTTAAACCAAATCCTCCAAGTCCGACAACAGCCGGATTTCCTAATTTTACGTTGTTCATCACTAAAGTTAATTTTATCCTAGATTGAGCGGCAAAACTAACAAAATGCCTAGCAGGTAATTAAAGCCGATTGTAGTTTAAAAACATACCTACTGTACAACATTTTGCTTTGAAAAGTGTAAGCTTGTGATAAACAGTGCTGTTTTAGTGATATCTGCCTTTTCAGGACTTGGCCTTGTGTTGCACAATAGTGTTTGTAACGAATAGATTGATAGATTTTTATGCGAAAAAAAGAGACTGTGCAAAAAGTAAGGACTTTTGCAATCCAATTAAAATTCAGTTTTATTTAATCGGTAAAATGCCAACTGAACTAAAAAAATGCATGAAATTCTTACTTTTTGCACAGTTTTACAGGTTTATCTTCCGACCAATTCAAGTTCACGACTTGATATCTCTCGCATTTCTATTTTTCGAATTTTACCAGTAACTGTTGTCGGAAATTCTTTTGTGAATTTAAAGTACTTCGGAATTTTATAGGTTGCAATTTGTCCTTTGCAATACTCGCGAAGTTCATCTTCACTAACCGATTTATCTTCCTTGAACTTAATCCAGGCCATTACCACTTCGCCATATTTGTAATCAGGAACACCAATAACGTATACCTCGCTAATAGCTTCGTGTGTATGCAAATACTCTTCAATTTCGAAAGGGGAGATGTTCTCACCACCTCTAATGATCATGTCCTTGATTCTACCAGTTATGGTAACATAGCCATCATCATCCATACTTGCAACATCGCCAGTGTGCATCCATCCTGCATCATCAATTACTGCATTGGTAGCTTCTTCGTTGTTCCAGTATTTTAACATTACCGAATAACCTCTGGTACAAAATTCGCCACTTTCTCCTCTTGGCACGATTTTTCCGCTTGTAGGATCAATGATTTTGATTTCCTGATGAGGATGAACACGACCAACGGTACTTACTCTTTTATCCAATTGATCATCCACGAAAGTTTGAGTAGAAACAGGAGAGGTTTCTGTCATGCCGTAGCAAATGGCAACATCCGTCATGTTCATTTTTTCTTGCACTTCCCGCATCGCTTTTTCAGGACAAGAAGCTCCTGCCATAATACCGGTTCTCAAACTACTCATGTCGTATTTTTCGAAGTTTGGATGTTCCAATTCGGCAATAAACATTAGCGGAACGCCATACAAAGAGGTGCATTTTTCATCCTGAACTGTTTTTAGAACCGTTTCTGCCTCAAAAGCTTCGCCCGGAATAATCATTGCCGAACCATGCGTAATGCAGGCAAGATTTCCCAATACCATTCCAAAACAGTGATAAAAAGGAACAGGAATACAAACTCTGTCCTTTTCAGTATAGTGTAATCTTTCACCAATAAAGTAACCATTATTCAGAATGTTGTGATGAGTTAATGTAGCTCCTTTGGGAAATCCTGTGGTTCCAGAGGTGTATTGAATGTTAATCGGATCATCGAATTGTAAGGTGGCTTCAATGTCTTCAACTTCCTGGGTAGAAATTCTTTTTCCAGCTTCAATTAAAGCTTGCCAGTCTCTATCAAGAATCACAATTTGCTTCAGGTGAATACAGGATTTTCGAACTTCCTGAATGATTTCAAAGTAATTCGTTTTTCTAAAGTTTTTGGACATGATTAGCAGACTAATCTCCGACTGACGCAAGGCAAATTTCAGTTCAGATGCTTTGTAAGCCGGATTTACATTCACCAATATGGCGCCAATTCTGGCCGTTGCAAATTGTACGATCACCCATTCGTGTCGGTTTGGAGACCAAATGCCTACACGATCACCTTTTTTTACACCAAAAGCCAATAAGCCTTTTGCAATTTCTTCTATTTGGTTCCAGAATTCCTGATATGTGGCACGATAGTTTTGGTAAGGGACAACTAAAGCTTCTCTGTCGGGGAAAAGCTCTACAGTTCTTCTTAATCTTTCGGTAATGGTTTCGCCTAAAAGTGGCATTTCTGAGCTACCATGCTCATACGATAGTCTATTCATGTCTATGGTTTTGCGCAGGAGAATTATTTCAATTCACCTGTTTTAAGATTAATAACAAAACCATCTTTTGCTCAAAAGAAAATTTGAGCACTTTGATTAGGAAGTAAATTTAGTTGTGTGATTTGTCTGAAATCGGCTGCAAGTTATAAAAATTGAGGCTAGAAAGAACTTCTTTACAGAATAAATTGTTTGAACATTTACTAATCTTCCCAAACAATGGTCTTCATATCTTCCCAAAAAGGTCCAAATTGAATTTCCGAAATTTTCCCATCATCTAACCAAAGGTGTAGATTTTCATTTGGGAAATAAATTAATTCATGTGTAGGAAATTCTTCTGAATCAGCCTTTTCGAATTCTGGTTTGCCAAGCTGAAAAAGTTCTAGTTCATCCAAAAGGTTACGTTTTGATAAGCCTATTTTTATAAAGTTAAAAATGTGGTATTGTGAGTGATAGATTGAAATGTAGCTTAATCTGAATTGATCAACAGATTCGAAAGTGAAACTTAATCCTTTATTGTTATAGAACAGGGTTATACTATTTTCGCTTGGAGAAAGTGAATATTCTCCAACTTCATCAGCTTTACCCAATATTTTTTCAACTTCGGCTTGTATCATTCCAAAGTTGACATCAGAGATGCCTTTGCCTAATAAGATTTCATTTTGGTTCATATTCAATTTTCAAAAGGATATTTTAATTTGATCTGATCTCTAACTTCATCAAGTATTGATAATATTTTTTTGCTCTTCCAAATGGGAACAATTGAGCTTTCCAACCTGCCTTTTTTAATTAATTCTCCAACAGCATAGGCTTCGTAGTTGTAGCCCATCTCTTTACTTTCATCTTCAAACTCCAATACTTCATCATCGGTAATTAGCTTGGATTTTTTTGCCATCCAAAACTTAGGAATCTCAATTCTACCTTTGGTGCCGTAAACAACAGCTTCATTCTTCATATTTGAACGAAAGGAGCTTGAAATTTGTGCCATTCCACCATTTACATACTTCAACTGAATGCTATTGTATTCATCAACACCAGTATTGCCTATATGTGCTAAACTTTGAATTGTTTCTATTTTGTCGTTAAAAACCAGTTCAGAAATTGCAATGCCATAAATTCCAATATCAAGTAATGCACCACCAGCTAAATCAGGATTTGCCAATCTTCCTTCTTTGCTCATATTACCGATGAAGCCAAAACTTACCTGCAATTGCGTGATATCACCTATTTTACCTGAATGTATCCATTCCATGCTTTTTAATATGGCAGGCAAATAATAAGTCCACATGCCTTCCATAAAGAATAAGTTCTTTTCTTTTGCCAATCGACTTAAGGCTTCGAACTCTTTGGCGTTGACACAAACAGGCTTTTCGCACAATACAGCCTTACCATTGTTAAGACACAAGCTGGCATGTTCGAAATGAAAGCTGTGAGGAGTGGCAACGTAAACAATTTGAATATCCGGGTTTCTCAACATACTTTCGTAAGACGAGTAGGAGTGTTCGATATCATGTTGACTTGCAAAATGTTTTGCTTTCGATTCTGAACGTGAAGCTACAGCAATGATTTTACCGTTTGGTACAACTTTAAAGTCATTTGCAAATTTGCCAGCTATCTTTCCAGCACCTAATATTCCCCAGTTTACTGTCATTGTTTTTTATTTTGATTATTAAAGATATGATTTTGCCAAAAAACTAAGAATGAAATCGGGAAAAATATTTTCAATAATTTCTCCATTTCAATATCAAAAGTTTTGGAAAAAATAAGATGAAGAAAGAAAAAAGGGAATGAATTAAATGTAATATTGAAGAAACTGTTCACCAATTGGTTTTCCTGTCTAATCCCAATTTAAGAACAGTAAAAAGAGCTTAAAAACTTTATCAATACAGTAAAATCACTATTTTTACATCTTCAAAATCAATACAAGTAAAAATGGCAAAAGATTTTCGACCAACCGACTATATTTTGGAGTCGCAAGAAACGGGTAAGAGATTTGAGGACGAAGGATGGACTCTTGATGCTCCCGGTGAAGATAAACCTTGTTTAATTAGAGCAATTTACGATAAAAAACAGATTGAAGTAAAGGACAATTCTTTAGGGATTTATAAATTCTCCGATTGGTTGCCAGTTCACAAAACATTGGAAGGATCTTCTGCGCCTGCAACCTACAAAAGTGAAGGTTTGGCAAAATATCTTGGTTTGAATAATCTTTACATCACTTTTAGTGGATATTGGCCTGAAAAAGGGGCTAATTTCAGAACTTGCTCTTTTAAGGAAACTGAAGCTTATTCGGTTGGTGGTCGTTTAGATGATGATAATAATATTTTGGTAGTTGCATCGGCAGGTAATACTGCAAGAGCATTTGCCAGAGTATGTTCAGATAATAATATTCCATTGTTATTGTGTGTGCCGGAAGATAACATTAATGCACTTTGGTTTGATGAACCAATTAAGGACAATGTAAGACTTGTGGTTACCAAATCGGGAAGTGATTATTTCGATGCAATTCACCTTTCGAATATCGCATGTCAGCTAGATGGGTTTATTGCCGAGGGAGGTGCAAAAAACGTTGCTCGTCGCGATGGTATGGCTTGTACCGTTAATTCAGCAGTAACCGAAATAGGTAAGATTCCTGATTACTATTTCCAGGCAGTAGGATCGGGAACAGGTGCCATTGCCGCTTGGGAGGCAAACCTTCGTTTTATCGAAGACGGAAGATTTGGTTCTAATAAAATGAAATTAATGGTTTCTCAGAATACACCTTTCTTGCCAATGCATGATGCATGGAAAGAAGATTCAAGGGAAATGTTGCCATTGGATGATAATTTGGCAAGAAAACAAGTTGAGGAAATTGTAGCCAAAGTATTGTCGAATCGTAAGCCTCCATATTCAATTGTTGGTGGATTGTACGATGCGATGAAAGATGCAGGTGGAGATGTTCTAAAAGCTACAAATGAAGAAGCTGCTGAAGCTGGTAGAATCTTTGAAGAAACCGAAGGAAATGATATTCACCCTGCAGCTGCTGTTGCAACAGCAACTCTTATCAATTATGCCAAAGAGGGCAAACTGGATAAGGATGATTGTGTAATGCTTAATATTACAGGAGGAGGAGAAGAACGCTTCAAAAGAGAAAAAGAGGTAGTGTATTTAAAACCTTCCCATGTTTTCGATATCAATCCGGATTTGAGTGAAGTGAAGGATGTGATGGAAAAGCTTTTTAAAATAGAAATTGACACTACAGTATAAATATAGAGAAAGCAGGCTTTAAGCCTGCTTTTTTTATATGGATTATCATTGTTTAGTTGATAAGTGAATGTACAATATCAATTGAATCGGTAATGCATTTTGCACAAATACTTTCTTTTGTATTGTTATCCTTACAATATTGCTGGCCTTCCGGGGTATTTAAATCACATTTGATAATGTCTTTGCAATCCAATGATTCATGCAGTTGTGTAAATCTGCGATTAAACTCCTGTATCATTGACCTATTGTTATCGGTTTGTAAGCTGTGATTGGAATACTTCTCGCAATTATGAATACCGATAAGCATAAAAGCACCGGTTACAGCACCGCATGTTTTTTGCAGTCGTCCCATTCCTCCTCCAAAACCGCTTGAGATTTGAAATGCCAGGTTTTCATCAAATTTGAATTGATCTGAGAATGCAAGTAGAACCGATTGGGCACAGTTCATTCCGGATTTAAAGCTTTCAATTGCTTTTTCCTTTTTTGTAATCATAGTGGGGTATTTAATTAATCTTTGGGTTAATTAATTGCTTGTTTAAAGATAGCTTAATTGATTGGATTTAAAGTTCCTACAGAGGAGGAATTTCCATGTTTTTCGTGTATTCGTATCCCAATTCAAAAATTTCTTGTGCTTTGTTTCCATTCAATATTTCGTAATCGCGCAAGCCAGTTGGTTCAATAAGCAGCGAACATTTATCCTTATGCCTGATTACATTGGAGTGAACTCCAAGTTGAAAAGTGCGTGAAGCCACCTGTACCAGATTATCAAATTTTTCTATCTTTTGAATGGGACTTACATTTACTGCAATAATAATATCACACTTATTAATGAGCGGAGAAATAGGCAAGTTATCGAACAGGCCACCATCAACATACATGGTGTTATTCATTTCAACAGGAGAAAACAAAACGGGAATACTCACTGAGGCCAATAAATATTTTAGCAAATCCCCTTCTTTAATGTATTCAACTCGTCCATCATTTAAATTAGATACTGCAATGAACAAAGGAATTTTAAGGTTTTCTATTTTCTTGGTTTTAATGTGTTTTTTTATCTCTTTTTCAAGCCCAACCAAACTAAATAGTCCATGTCGAGGGTATTGCCATTTCGAATAGGCCATTACACCCTTGTTTTTTAATGCCTTTAATATTTTGGAATAAGAAAAGCCCGAAGCAATAAAGGCTCCAATAAGTGCACCAGCACTAACACCTGAAATAATATCAGGTTTAATTCCTTTTTCTTCCAAAGCTTTTAAAACACCCAGATGAGCAAACCCTCTTGCTCCACCACCTCCAAGAGCAATTCCAATTTTCATGTGCGTACAAATTGAATTATAAACTTAAAATAACAAATTGCGATTAGATTATCCAGTCTTTATGCAAGATTTGCAAAAAAAAGATCATTCAAATTGAATGATCTTTTTTCTCTTTTAATCTTTAACACCTTCCAATGCTCCTTTTATGATTTCTTCCACAACCGAGGTGTCGAGAAGAGTAGATATATCTCCAAAATTGCTGTAGTCTCCTTGCGCTATTTTTCTTAAAATTCTTCTCATGATTTTCCCGGATCGCGTTTTAGGTAAAGCTCTAACCAATTGTATTTTATCTGGTTTGGCAATTGGTCCAATGATTTTGGTAACCCCTTTGCGAATACTGGTTTTAATACCTTCTTCACCTCCTGTTGAAAGATCACCGCAAACCACAAAAGCATAAATGCCTTGTCCTTTGATATCGTGAGGGAATCCAACAACGGCAGATTCATTTACCAGAGGATGCTCATTAATGGCATTTTCTACTTCGGCAGTTCCCATTCTGTGTCCCGATACGTTGATCACATCGTCCACTCTTCCAAGTATTCGGTAGTAACCATCTTCATCTCTTTTAACACCATCGCCCGAGAAGTAGAGGTTTTCAAAAGTACTAAAGTAGGTTTTCTTGAACCTTTCATGATCTCCCCAGATTGTTCTTAACATTCCCGGCCAAGGATATTTGATACATAGATTACCTTCTACACTCTTTCCAGATAATTCATTTCCGTCTCCATCAACAATGATTGGCTGAATTCCTGGTTGTGGGAGAGTGGCAAAACCAGGTTTGGTAGGAATGATTCCTGCGATAGGACTAATGGAAATACCTCCTGTCTCGGTTTGCCACCATGTATCAACAATCGGACAGCGATTTTTACCAACATGGTCATGGTACCAGTGCCAGGCTTCTTCGTTAATTGGCTCTCCAACTGTACCCAAAACTTTCAGGCTTGACAAATCTTTATTTTCTACATACTTTTGTCCCATCGAAATTAAAGAACGAATGGCAGTAGGTGCAGTATAAAATTGTGCAATACCATATTTGTTTACGATATCCCAATATCTTCCAGCGTCAGGATAGGTAGGAATACCTTCGAACATTACCGTTGTAGCTCCATTTAATAATGGGCCATATACAATGTAGGAGTGACCGGTAATCCAGCCAATATCAGCAGAGCAGAAATAAACGTCGCCATCGCTGTATTGAAATACATTTTTAAATGTGTAGGCAGAATATACCATATAGCCACCACAGGTATGCACGATGCCTTTGGGTTTATCCGTAGATCCTGAGGTATATAGAATAAAGAGAGTGTCTTCCGCATCCATTAGTTCAGCCTTATTGTCTTCATCAGCATTGACCATGGCTTCGTGCCACCACATGTCTCTTGAATCATGAAAAGCAACCTCAGTATTGGTTCTTTGGACCATTACTACTTTTTCAACTGATGAGCAGTTTTCCAGAGCTTCATCAACAATATCTTTTATTGGAATAATTTTACTGCCACGATAAGCTCCATCCGAGGTAATTACCAATTTGGCTTCCGCATCATTAATTCTATCGGCGAGTGAGTTTGCCGAGAAGCCTGCAAAAACAATGGAATGTATTGCACCGATTCTCGCACAAGCCAGCATGGCAATTGCCAATTCAGGAACCATTGGCATATAAATGGCAACTCTGTCGCCCTTACCAACGCCAAGCTTTAGCATTACATTGGCAAACTTCTTTACTTCTAAAAAAAGTTCATTGTATGATAGTACTCTGTTCTCATCATTTGGTTCATTAGGTTCCCATATAATTGCAGGTTGATCACCACGAGTAAACAAATGACGTTCGAATATATTTTCAGTAATGTTCAGCTTCCCATCCAAAAACCAATTGATTTTGGGTTCAGTAAAATTCCAATCCAGAATTTTATCCCATTTTTTACGCCAAAAGAAACTTTCCGCAATTCTACTCCAAAATGCCTGTGGGTTTTCTACACTTTTTTGATATTCGTGGATGTAGCCACCCAGAGTACTAATCTTATCAATCATGATCTTTTAATTTGGTTATCAGTTTAAATCTAAATAACTAAATATATGAAATTCTAGATTGATTGTCCAGATGTAATTTCTATTCAAAAAGGTGATGCTATATTTCTTTGGAAAGATAGTATCTTCACACTATAAAAATTAAAAACGGATGAAAAATAAAAAAACGTTACTAATTATTCTTCTAGTTGTCTTGTTAATCTCAGTAGGTTCAATTGTACTGATTAACAATACTGAATTACTTGTCAATCTTGAGGCCAATGCAGTATCCTTAATAAAGCAATATCTTAAAGTGATTGGATTCTTAAGTATTATGGGCTTGGTGTATTTGCGCATGAAAAAAGGAAATGAAACCACAAGTGAGGAGGTAGAATAATGAACCGGCAGAATTTTTCTGATAAAGGGACTACGGAAAAATTCTGCCGCTTCGGCTAACCACTAACCACTACCAATGTAGTATTTTTGTTCCTGTTCGGAATTTTATGCTGATTAAATATCAAGAAACGAGATACAGGAGAATTTCGTTACTTGTGAAATCCAGATACAATTGCATGGTTGAGTTTACAGATTGATGTAATTAACCCAGATTTTCAAATTTATATCCACTTTTTAGGAATATCTAATTTACGAAATTGACAGACGAATGTCCACTTTTTATATAGCTTTTCTCGCTTTTAAAAGTGACTAATTAACATACGTTTAAGATAATCTAACAGTGTGATAATAATTGTACTCCCATAGGTTAATATTTTCTAACCCTGAAACATTCAAAGAGTTAATTTTCTAAGTTAAATTATTGTGTTTACAATGAATTAAATATGGGAAGAACTATAATTATTGAGTCGTTAAAACTATACTAAAAGAAATAAAAATTTGTCAAAAAGTAAAGAAAACTTTACATTTGTTTTGTGCACAAAATAAATGTTTAAGTAGAACCTATAATTTCGAAGAATGAAAACTTATTTTCCGTATTATTTTAAAAGAATTGGGATACTATTTGTATTTGTTGCTTTTATTTTATCCTTTATTGGCAATATAGATGATTGCAGACGTGGATTTTATGAAGGATGGAATGATGCAAGAAAAGGAATAGAATATGAGGAAGTGCAAGAGACACAAGGAGATTTTCTTAAGCCATATTTTACAAAAGAAGAGGCTAAGCCATGGATTACAGGGAGTTTAGTCTTGTCTATATTAGGGTTTACCTTGTATTTGTTTTCAAAAGAGAAGATTGAAGATGAATTTTATCAACAAATAAGATCAAAATCATTAATCCAAGCATTGTTTGTTACATGGATTTTTACAGGATTGGTTTACTGGCTAGGACCAGAATATGATTTGGATGGTTTTTATATTTTACAATTACACCTTCTGTTTTTCACTTTGGTTTATGCGTATAATAGAAAGTGGAAGTTTGGAACTGAATAGCCTCTAAAATAAAGAAACGTGAAGAATACAATTAAAGTAGAAAGAGCAAAAAAAGATATTACTCAAGCAGGATTGGCTGAACAATTAGGAGTTTCCAGGCAAACCATTAATGCTATTGAGAAAGGAAAGTTTGTGCCTTCAACAGCTTTAGCACTTAAAATGGCTCGTTTTTTTGAATGTAAGGTTGAGGATATTTTTCTTTTGGAAGAAGAGGATTAAGTAAATGATTCATTTATCAATAATTATGTCTTAATTGCTCCTAGGGTAGCCCCGCTATGCCTATACTATGCCTGTACTGTGTCCGTACTAGTGGAAAAATGAGAAATTATGCACATAAGTTGAGAATAAAATGGACTAAAATATGCTAATAAAAAACCAGACAGAATATTGAAAACTGTCTGGTCTGAATCATATCATTGTTCGTTTAAATAAACAAGTTCAAGTTCGATTGCTCCGCTTCCGAAAGGTAAGTTGCAACACCACCAATCTGAACACCATCAAGCAATTCTTCTTTGTCTACGCCCATAACGTCCATTGACATTTGGCAGGCAATCATTTTCACACCATTCTCCATGGCACTCTGAAGCATATCTTCTAACGAATCTACTTTTTTGGCAAGCATTCTCTTCTTCATCATTTTGGAACCAAGTCCCATCATGTTCATTTTTGAAAGCTTCAAGTCATCAGCTCCACTAGCCATCATTTTGCCAAACATTTTGCCCATCATATCTTTTTCTACCTTTGGTTTTTGAGCTTTCTTAATGATATTCAATCCCCAGAAAGTAAAGAAGAGAGTTACTTTATTTCCGGTAGCAGCCGCTCCATTGGCAATAACCAGCGAAGCCAGAGCACGATCCATATCATCCGAGAAAACTACCATAGTTTTGTTTTTAGGAAGATTGACAGCAGTAACAGGGCAAGCTTCTTTACTGGCTTGTTTCTCAATTAAAGCGGTATAAATTCCTTTTTCTGAATCCACAGAAATTAATTGGTTACCAGTCATTTTACACCATGCTTCTACATCTTTGGCAAATCCAGGATCGGTAACTTTTTGCTGTAAGCGTTGTCCGTTTTCCAATTGATCCATCTCTTTCTTTAATTTGATAATTGGACCGGGACATTGCAAGCCACAGGCATCAACTTCGATTACTTTTGTATCTGTTACGGATTCGTTGGTTTCTGATTTAGGCTTTCCCCTGTAGATGTGACCATCACGGGCAATATAACTTGATTCGAAGATATCCTCATTACTCTGCTTGCAGGTAGCATGCTCGTAGGTTTTGTAACCACCACTTAGGTTGTAAACTTCTGAATACCCTTTCTGCATTAAAATACGTGCGGCAAAGTATCCTCTTAGTCCAACGCCACAGTAAATGATGATCTTTTTATCTTTAGGAATTTCATCCAGTCGGTTTCTGATTTGGTCCACTTCAATATTTATCGATCCCTCAATGTTGCCTAACTCATATTCATCTGGAGTTCTAACATCCAAAATGAAGTTATTTGGCGCATGAAGCTGGTAAAGCTCATCCCAATGCATAATTTTTACCAATCCTTCAATGATATTTCCTGCAGTAAATCCAGCTTGATTTACAGGATCTTTGGCAGATGAGTAGGGTGGAGCATAAGCATGTTCAATTTCCTGAAGATCGTAAATGGTTCCATTATTTTGAAGCACTGTAGCAATCAGATCTGTGCGTTTATCAACTCCTTCGTAGCCCAATACTTGTGCTCCATAAAGTTTTCCAGTTTCGGGATGGAACATTAGTTTAATACTGGTAGGAGTTGCCCCCGGATAATATCCGGCATGCGATCCACCATGAGTAATATTTGAGATGTATTTGATTCCTTCCTTTTTCAATACTTTTTCAGCCAATCCGGTAGAACCAACAGTCAAATCGAATACTTTAGCGATTGCTGTAGCAATTGCACCTTTGTATTCATATTTGTGACCCAATACCAGATTGTTGGCAAGTAAACGTCCTTGTTTATTTGCTGGGCCTGCCAAATAAGCATTGGTATAATTACCAGTAATAGGATGAGGGAATGCAATGGCATCACCCAAAGCATAAATATGCTCATCGCTGGTTTGTAGGTATTTGTTAACCTGAATGCCACCATTAGGCGCAAGATCAATTCCAGCTTCTTTAATCAACTTCGTCTCAGGACGAACACCGATTGATAGAATAACCATGTCGGCTTCAATTTTCCTGCCTGATTGCAAACGAATCTCAAGGTAATCTCCTTTGCGTTCAAATTCACTAACTCCATCTTTCAAGAAAAATTCAACATTTTTGGTTTTCAAATGCTGATGAACCACTGCTGCCATTTCATAATCCAATGGAGTCATTACCTGTTCTGCCATTTCAACAATGGTAACCATCATTCCCAGGTGGTGAAGGTTCTCAGCCATTTCCAAGCCAATAAAACCAGCACCTACTACAACGGCTTTTTGTGGTTTGTGTTCATTGTAGTAAGATTTTATTTTATCTGTATCCTTCACATTTCTTACAGTGAAAATCGCAGAATCGTTGATGCCTGGAATAGGAGGTTTAATTGGTTCAGCTCCTGGCGAAACAATTAGCTTATCGTATGTTTCAGTATAAACCGTATTGTTTTTTAAGTCCTTTACTTCAACCTCTTTTTGTTCTCTGTTGATTTTTGTTACTTCATTAAGTATTTTAACATCAACATTTAGTCTTTTGTTGAAACTTTCTGGAGTTTGTAATAGAAGATTTTCCCTTTCGGTGATTACATCTCCTACATAATATGGCAAACCACAATTTGCATACGAAATGTGTTCACCTCTTTCAAACATGATTATTTCTGCTGATTCATCCATTCTTCGAAGACGAGCAGCTGTTGTTGCACCTCCCGCAACTCCACCAACAATTAAATATTTCGCCATTGTATATCTTATAATAATTATATCTGCACAAAAATAAACATCCAGATATCTAGATGTAATAAGTGCAAAAGTAAGATTTGATTTTATTGATACAAGATATATGTGTGGTTTAGTCATGTGTTTTGTAGCATGTTTTTAGTTTGTGTGGTTGTTAGTTGCTGAATATCTGCAGTATGTATGCGATGTGATATATTTCACATTAAATTAATTTGAGAAATATCTCGATATTATTAAGAGGTAATTTAACTAACACTTCAAATAATAAGTATCTGGAACCATATTATAAGATCTGCTAAGAGGAAATCTATCAGCAAAATAAATGTGATAAATACTCGGGTTAAAAGGCAAATTAGGCTTATTTTCGTTTCAAGGATAATACCGATTATTAATTAGTAAGCGCTATGTTGTTCGTATCATCCCAAATGTCGAATTAGTTATATGTCGGCATTTTATTTTAATATTTCATAGTTTCGCTTAAAGCTTACTCTGAAATTTAAATGGTGTAAATTTTGACATGATAAAATTTGATAATGTAAGCTTAAAGTTCTCCGATCAAATCATTTGTGAGAAACTTAATTTCGATGTAAAATGTGGTGAATCATTTTGTTTGAGTGGACCTTCTGGTAAAGGTAAATCCAGTCTTCTGAAATTGATGCTTGGAATTATATTACCAGATTCAGGAGATATTTATATCGAGAATCGTAAACTTAGTCCTGATAATGTTGAGGAGCTAAGAAAACAAATGAGCTGGCTTCCACAAAATGTTCATTTGCCAGTTGATTCTGGACAAGAATTGATAGAGTTACTGCAGTTGAATGAAAAACAAGTAGAAATGTTTAAGCATTATTTGCAGCAACTTGAAATAAATAATGGAGAGCAGGAGAGAGCCTTTACTGAAATTAGTGGTGGCCAAAAGCAGAGAATTGTATTGGCTGCAAGTCTGAGCCTGCAAAAGCCAATTATCTTATTAGATGAACCAACTTCCGCTCTTGATGAGGAATCGATTGATCTTTTGATAAAGTTGATTAAAAGCCTAAAGGATAGGACTATCGTGTCTACATCTCATAATGGCAAGTGGATAGAGAGTTGTACAAATGTATTTGAATTGTAATGATTTGATAAAATCAATCTGGTATGCAAGAAATAGCTGATATTGGAATAATACACCTAATTGTTGGAGGTTTTTTAATGGTAATCCCTATTGTGGGATTTTTGTATTTTAAGCTTAAAATTATCAAAGAAACTTTGATTGCGATTATAAGAATGATTGTTCAGCTTTCATTGGTTGCACTTTATCTTGAATATATTTTTGAATGGAACAATGCGATCATTAATTCTGCCTGGGTAATTGCCATGGTGTTGGTTGGCACTTTCACTACAATTAAACGAACTGGATTATCGTATAAGCATTTTGTACTTCCGTTTTTTTTATCAGGCTTGACCAGTATATTTATAGTAGATACCTTTTTTCTGGGGTTCATCATTCAATTGGATTACGTATTTGATGCTCGATATTTTATCCCCATTTCAGGTATGATTTTAGGGAATGCTTTAAATCACAATATTGTTGGAATTAGCAATTACTTTACACGATTGCGAAAAGAACAAGAACTGTATTTTTTCTTATTGGTGAATACGAATAGTAAAAAACATTCTTTATTGCCATACATTCAATCGGCCATTAAAAGTGGTCTGAATCCTTTAATTGCGACCATGTCGGTATTGGGTTTGATTTCCCTGCCAGGAATGATGACAGGACAAATTTTGGGAGGTAGCTCACCTGTTGTTGCCATAAAATATCAGATCCTAATCATGATTGCCATATTTGTTGGATCTTCTTTTAATTTGATGGTAAGTATCGTCATGTCCAATCGTTTTGTATTTGATTCTTACGGTAGGTTTAAGCCTGGGATTTTTGCGGCTAAAAAATAGCTTATTGCCTTATGGTATGGTAGATATAGGAAGTTAGGTGATGTTTACGCAACCGTTTTCGTTATTTGAAATGAATCTAAAAAATCTGCCTGTATTATTTTTTTATTGGCTTTAATCCAAATAATGGTATTTTAGCAGCAAATAAAAGTAGAAAAGCTTATTTGGTTACAATTTATAAGTAGAAATGAAAGATTATTTTGAATTTTACTTTTACGTTCTGGCATATTTAGTATGCTTCCTTGAAATCTTCGGTGGATTATAAAATCCATCCCTTACCGCGATCCTTATATTTTTGGGGTCCGTTTTTCCTATACACAATATTTTGTAACTGAGTTTTTGAATTTGAAGTGTTTTTTCTTCAAATCGTAATATCACATCTCTCACATACCTGCAATTTTATATTGCAAGTTGTCTGAACACATAGAGAACTAAATAGTTAAACAAATATAACATGCAAAAGTCTTTACTATTAGGTGTAGAAGCCATTGCACAAGGTGCAATCGATGGCGGAATGTCTGGAGTTTATGCTTATCCGGGAACACCTTCAACCGAAATTACAGAGTACATTCAGCACTCTAAGCAAGCACAACAATTAAATATTCACAGAGACTGGGCAGCAAATGAAAAGACTGCTATGGAATCTGCTTTAGGAATGTCATATGCCGGAAAGCGTTCTATGGTGTGTATGAAGCACGTAGGTTTGAACGTTGCAGCTGACTGTTTCATGAATGCAGCTATTACTGGTGCTAATGGTGGTATGTTGATCGTTGTTGCTGATGATCCATCAATGCACTCTTCTCAGAACGAGCAGGATTCACGTGTCTACGGTAAGTTCGCCATGATGCCAATCCTGGAACCATCGAACCAACAAGAAGCATACGATATGGCTCGTTTCGGATTCGAATTGTCTGAAGCTTGTGAGATTCCAGTGTTAATGAGAATCACAACCCGTTTGGCTCACTCTCGTGCAGGTGTTACACGTGCTGCTGAAGTTGTTGCTCAAAACGACATGAAATTACCAGAAGACAAAGTACAGTTCGTATTGTTGCCAGGTATCGCTCGTAAGCGTTACAAGTTGTTGTTGAACAACCAGGCAAAATTCGAAACTGCTTCTGAAGAATCACCATATAACACTTATACGGATGCTGCTGATAAGTCAATGGGTATCATCGCTTGTGGTTTAGGATACAACTATTTAATGGAAAACTATCCTAACGGAGATTGCCCATACCCAGTTGTTAAAATTAGCCAGTACCCAATTCCTCGCACAATGATTCAGAAAATTACCAGCGAGTGTGATAAGGTAATGGTATTGGAAGAAGGATATCCTGTAGTTGAAGAAATGTTGAAGGGATATTTGGAAAAAGAAGCTGTAATCGGTCGTTTGGATGGTACTCTTTCTCGCGATGGTGAGTTGAAGCCGGAAATGGTTGGTAGAGCTTTAGGTTTTGATGTTGAAGAAGGTGCTGAAGTTCCTAACTTGGTATCTGCTCGTCCACCAGCATTGTGTGTTGGTTGTTCTCACATCGATGTTTATACTGCATTGAACGAAGTTGTTGCTGAATATGGCGAAGGACGTGTATTTGCAGACATAGGTTGTTATACTTTAGGTGCATTGCCTCCATTCAACGCGATCAACTCTTGTGTTGACATGGGTGCTTCTGTAACCATGGCTAAAGGTGCTGCTGATGCAGGATTGATTCCATCTGTTGCAGTAATTGGTGACTCTACATTTACTCACTCAGGTATGACTGGTTTATTGGATGCTGTTAACGAAAAGACTCCAATTACAGTAATTATTTCTGATAACGAGTCTATCTCGATGACTGGTGGTCAGCATTCATCTGCTAAAGGTAAATTGGAATCAATTTGTGAAGGTTTAGGTGTTGAGCCAGAACATTTACATGTATTAACTGCTGTACCTAAGAAGCGTGATGATTTAAAAGATCTTCTTCGCAAAGAATTCGAATACCAAGGGGTATCAGTAATTATTCCTCGTCGTGTTTGTGTTCAGAAGAACGTTCGCGATCAGAAAATCAAGAAAGCCGCTAAAGCAAAAGCAGCTGCTAAAGCATAATTCAATTTATAACCTGAAAAATTAAAAAGACGATGAAAACAGATATGGTCATAGCAGGTGTTGGTGGTCAAGGGATTTTATCCATTGCTGCTGCTTTAGGATCTGCTGCTCTAGAAAATGATTTATATATGAAGCAAGCTGAAACTCACGGTATGAGTCAGCGTGGTGGTGATGTTCAGTCATTCATGAGAATTTCTGACAAGCCTATTTATTCAGATTTGATTCCTCGTGGTGGTGCTGATATCATTTTATCAGTTGAGCCAATGGAAGCACTTCGTTACCTTCCTTATTTAAAACAAGGTGGATACGTAGTAACCAACTCAACTCCATTCGTAAACATTCCTGATTACCCAGAAATGGAAGAGTTAGAGAAGACAATTAAAGATCTTCCAAACTATGTATTGATTGATGCTGATCAAATTGCTGAGGAAACAACTGGTTCTAAGCGTGCTTTCAACTTCGTAATGTTGGGTGCTGCTTCACCATTTATCGATGTTCCTTTCGAGTATCTTGAAGCAGGTATCCGTAAGATTTTCGAAAGAAAAGGAGAGGAAGTAATCGAAATGAATATTAAAGCACTTCACGCAGGACGTAAGTTCGCTGAAGAAAATAAGTAATCTTTGTATCTAACCTAGACTATTTATAACTCAGAATCCCCGTCAGGAATTTTCCTTTCGGGGATTTTTTTATTGCAATTGCACTAATTGTATGTTTTTTAGGCCTTACTCCCAAACATTTTTCACGTACTAGTCCGAGTCTTTCCCTGCCTAGAGGGAAAAGCTTTGCCCGTACGCAGGGAAAAGTTCTGCCTGTATGCAGGGAAATGTTCTGCCCGTATACAGGGAAATGCTCTGTCTGTATGCAGGGAAAATTTCTGCCCTTATAGGGGAAATGGTTTATTGGATAGAATTTTCGTTCAAAAAGAAGTAAGGAAGGCGAAACTTGCATTGAATTGTATATAATAATGTTTTACTTTGCGCAAAAATTAAAACTTTGGCAAGAAAGAAGAAAAATAAACTGTTAAGTTGGATATGGTACTTTGTTGTGGTGCTAATTGTTTTGGGCATTGGCTTCAACCTTCCATCCTTAAATTGGTTAGAATTCAATTTAAAATTAGCCTTACAAATAATCATTACCACAAGTATTGCCAGTTTTATCGGTAATCTTATTGAGGAGAGAAACTGGTCGCAATTGATCAAGCGATTTACCAGTCCAATTACCCGATGGGCCAAACTTCCAAATGTTTCTGCTACTGCCATATTTAGTTCATTTTTCTCTTTGGTTACTGCAAATAGTATGCTCACATCTGCATACGAAAACAATCTGATGAGTCGCAAACAACTTCGAGTAAGTGCTATGTGTACTTCCTTTATGAGTTATTTGTATCATAGTCTTCGAATCATGTATCCTACAATTGCAGCCGTGGGAGTGGTGGGAGCCACTTATTTTGGATTACTTTTCGGATTAGGCTTTCTCGTAGTTTTTATAGCTCTGTTGGCATCGAGATATAGCAAACCGATTCATGATATTCAGAATGATATTCTAGCTGATAAAGAGGAGAGAAGTGCTGATACCTGGAGGGTGAGCATAGAAAAAGCTCGCAAAAAAACTTACTTAGTTGTAAAAAGAATGTTCCTGATTGCGATTCCGATGTTTTTATTCTTCTCTTTTTTAAATGAAATTGGTTTTTTCGATTTATCAGATAGTTTGTTTAAATCTTCAAGTTTAAGAGAGTACTTTCCGCCGGAATCTCTTGCAGTGGCAAGTTCTATGTTGGGTGGTATTTTAAGTGCAGCTACAGTTGCAGCAGGCTTTTTAAAAACTGGAAGCTTACAGGCTTCGCATGTATTGATAGCTTTGTTAATGGGCAATATTATTTCACTTCCCATAAGAAGTTTAAGAAGAAGTTTGCCTTCAGCAATGAGTGTTTTTCCTGCTAAAGAAGCACTTGTAATTGTATTGCTAAATCAGGGAAGTAGATTGTTGAGCAATATATTATTATTAGGTACGATATTACTACTGATGTATTATCATATCATTTAATAAGCAGATTGCCTGTATTTATTTTGGGAAGTTTAAATGTTTTTTGACTCAGGCCATTCACCTGAGTCGTTTGATTGAATCACTAATTAGAATCAGAACATTGATTTAGCAATTCATCAGCCTCTTCGAGCATAGGCATTATATTTTCGCCAATAAGCATAATGGTTGGCATTTCAAGAGGATATTGCTCAAGTTTGCTCATGAAATTACTTAAGTTTCCAAATAGCATTTTTTCATCTGGATAAGATACTTTCGAGATGGCACAAATGGAAGTGTCTGCTTTCACACCATTTCCAATTAGTTTGTCGATGATACTGCCAAGGTTGTTCAATCCCATGTATATCATTACAGGAGTTCCCAATTGAATCATGCTTGAAACTGCATCGAACTGTTTCATGTCACCATCAAGAGTAGTACCTGTGCAAAATAATAAGGTGCGGTTTATCGAACGCTCGGTAATTGGAATTTGACAATGGTTGGCAGCTGCAATTCCAGCAGTAATGCCAGGAACGAGTTCATAGTCAATCTTCTCATTTCTCAGAAAGCGTACTTCCTCAATTCCTCGACCAAATATTAGTGGATCACCAGTTTTTAAACGAACAACACGTTTGCCTTCTTCAACACCCTCTTTCATTAAAGCATTGATTCTGCACATTCGTTGTATCTGATCCTGCTTATCCTTATAAGTTTTTCCAACATAGACCTTTTCACAGCTTTCAGGAAGCATTTCAAGAATCTGTTTTCCAAGTAATGCATCGTATAACACCACGTCTGCTTGCATTAAAACTCTATGTGCTTTTACTGTTAACAAATCCGGATCACCAGGCCCAGCTCCCACAATGTACAATCTATGTTGCATTTCAGTTCTCTTATATGATCAATTCTACTTCTGTAATTTATAGGATCACAAAAGTAGAATATTCTTAAAGAACCTCAAGTAAATTCAGTTTAAATTGTGTCAAGAGGACTTGTGTAAATAAATTTATAATTCAATCTTTTGAATAGTTTGGATGAATCAACCCATTTGTAAGCCATTTGTTCATCTTCTAAAAATTCAGGTTCGGGAAGGTTGGCTGCACGAGCTGCTTTTTGGTAAAAGTCTTTCCGAGTTGGGTGCTCAGGACAACAAGCATTAAACACTTCACCCCAAACATTTTGCTTGATAATTTCAGATATAATCTTCACACAATCATCCTGGTGGATTAGATTTACAGGTACCGAACCATTTCTTAATTCCTTTCTGTGGGATAAGAACCTTCCTGGGTGGCGGTCATAACCGATTAATCCACCAAAACGGAGTATGGTAGTTTCAAAATCATCTGATTGAGTGAGTAATTCTTCCGCCTTCACTAATGCTTTGCCACTGGCTTTTTCCGGACTTAATTGAAGCTCTTCGCTAACATTGCCAAGCGTGTTCGGATAAACAGAAGTACTACTAATGAATAGTACTTTTTTCACACCATGTTTTTGCGCTTCCTGTTTTAGTGAGTCAATTTGTTTGGGATAGTAGCTTTCAATATCATCTCGTCTTTTAGGAGGAATACATGATACAATAATATCAGTTTCAAAAAAATGATCATCGCTGCAAACTTGTAGATCTGGATTGAATGCAATTTGATATCCTTTTATTCCAAATTGATGCAGCTCTTCCAGGTTTTCTTCTTGCATTACTGATCCTTTCACATCATATCCCTTTGATGAAAGATGTTTGGCTAATGCCAGACCAAGCCAGCCGCAGCCTAATACCGAAATTCGAGGTAAGTTTAATTTATCTGTCATGTTCTTAAAAGAGATTAGTTTTGAGTTTTATTTTCATCCAGAATTTCAGTAATGCTAACCAAACAGTTTGCAATTTCACGTTTAAAAGGATGATTTGGCATAATACCGCTTTCAGCATCCAGGCCATTTAATATTCCCATCCAAATTGCACTAATCCCAAAACCAACCAAAATATCTTTCTGATAATTTGTTACAAAGATTCTTCGAAACTCTTCAGTAAAATTGTTGAATTTAACCGCGATTTGAAATGCATAACTTGAATCGTTGCTTTTTCCATTTTTGGTATGATAATTAATTGCTTCAACAAAAGCTGTTGCAAGTTGACTCGATTCAATTTCAATCTCGTTTCTTTTATCTTGATTGATATCCATGTCAATAACTCCTTTCAGAATTAAATCTTTAATATCATTTGTAGTAAGTGAATCCTTTAATAATATAGCGTCCATATTGTATTTGTTTTTTAATACCGATTGTTAATTTGTAAGCTTATCTGCAAAAATGTATTTCAAAAAAGGAAATCTATTTAACTTGTTTGATGTTTTTACCATGGCTAACAAATTATATATCGGCATTATATCTAAACTGTGTGAGGGTTTTAAGCAAACTCCCGATCTTTAATAAGTGATATAAGAGGATCTAAAATAGTAGAAAAAACTGTGACTCGGATATTATTTATATTTCAAATGCTTTATTAATTTTGGTTCATACTTAAAATAAACACTATCATAACCTTTAAAATTCACAGATGAAGAAACTATTATCACTTTTTATATTAGGCGGAATTATTGCATCGTGTACACAAAAACCGGATGTAAATTTGGTCATGAATCAAGTAGCCGAAAGTTACGCTAAAACTGTTTTGGAGATTGGTCTTTACGATCCATTGTATGTAGATGCTTATTATGGGCCAAAAGAATGGAAAACAGAAGTGGAGCAGCGAAAATTAGATGAAATTCCTTCTGCTGAACTCTTGAAACGCATGGATGAATTAAATGAAAAAGTGAAGGCAATAGATGTTTCTGAAAAAGAGGAAATGTTGAAATTGCGTAAGTTATATCTGTTAAAGCAATTTGTTGCGGTAAAAGCCAGAATAGAGATGTTATCGGGAAAGAAATTTACATTTAATGAAGAATCTGATGCATTATATGATGCTGTAGTTCCTGATTTCGAAGATGAGCATTTTGCAGAAATTATTAATGAGCTGGAAAAGCTTGTGCCTGGAAAAGGAAGTTTAATTGATCGTTTGGCCAAATTTCAAAAAGATTTTGTAATTCCCAAAGATAAAGTAGATGCTGTCTTTAGAGCTGCAATTGAAGAATCGCGTAAGAGAACAAAACAGCATATTACTTTACCTGAAAATGAAAATTTTGAATTGGAATATGTTACCGATAAAGCCTGGGCTGGTTACAACTGGTATAAAGGGAACAACTTTAGCTTGATTCAGGTTAATATCGATTTTCCGATTCTTATCGATAGAGCCATTGACTTGGCAAGTCATGAAGGATATCCGGGACATCATGTTTACAATTCATTGTTAGAAAGTAATTTGGTGAAGAAAAGAGGATGGGTTGAGTTTTCGGTGTATCCTTTGTTTAGCCCTCAGTCATTAATTGCCGAAGGAACCGCTAATTATGGTATTAATGTTGTTTTTCCTCGCGAGGAGAGAATGAAATTCGAGAAAGAAGTTCTGTTTCCTTTGGCAGGATTGGATACTGAGAAAGTTGATTTGTATTATCAAATTCAAGAATTAACTCATGAGTTGACTTATGCAAGAACTTCAGCCATGAGAAACTATCTGGATGGCAAATGGTCGAAAGAAGAAACAGGCAAATGGATGGAAAAATATGCTTTAAGAAGAGCGCATGAGTCTACTTTCAGATTTCCTGAAACCTATCGCAGCTATATCATCAATTACAATTGGGGACAAGATTTGGTGAAAGAATATGTAGAGAAAAGAGGAGGTGTTGAAACCAATCCTGACAAACGTTGGGAGATTTTTACACATCTGATTTCTACGCCTCAGGTGCCAACAAACTTGAAATAAATGTAAAAGGATATTTAAAAGGCGTCATTGAAAGAAGTTCAATGGCGTTTTTTTTGATACTCCCTATATGTAGGTATTTGAACATTTGCTTTTTAATATTAGTTTTGAGTTTATTAAGAATTAATTTAGATAAGGCTTATGAATTACCAGAATGAAGAATTACCAAAAGGTGCAATCAAAGTGGGCAGTACGCCTATTATGACTGAGGAGACTGTGAAGCCAGCTATTTTAAAATCTCATTTGGCTCCCAAAGGAAAAATCGGTTTATTGCTTGTAGAAGAAGGGCATTGTCAGTATGTGTGGGAAGATGAGGAAGGACCTGCTTTGGATGCCGATCCGGAACATCCGATTGTGATTTTTCCAGAGCGATATCATCATGTTGTGCTAACCGGACCCGTTAAGTTTAGAGTAGAATTTTACACCATACTTGATAAGGTGATTGAGGTAAAGCACCCGGAAGAAAAGAAACGACCTGGACAAGATTTTCTATAATCAAAAGGCAAGCCATTAAATCTCGTTTAGTGGCTTTTTATTTATCTATTTTTGATGTAATGGAAGAGAAAATGCAAAGCAGGCACCTTTCTGAGATTCATTACAAAACCATATTTCTCCTCCGTTCATTTCTATAAATTCTTTGCAGAGAACAAGACCTAGTCCTGATCCTTTTTCCTGATTGGTTCCTGTTGATGTATAAGTTTCACCTTTTTTAAAGATTTTTTCGGCAGCTTTATCCGAAAGACCAATACCGCTATCTTTTACTTTTATAATGGCCATATCATCTTGTGTTTCGCTTAAAATGCTGATGGAACCTCCAAAAGGAGTGAATTTTATGGCATTGCTAATAAGATTCCCTAGTATCAATTCTATAGAATATTGATCTGTATGAACATTTATCAAATCACTGTATTCATAGCTTAATTCAATTTCTTTCAATTTTGCCGAGCTGCTGTAATTGTTAACAGATGTTTCAATTAGCTTGTTTAATGGTAAAATTTCAGGTTTTACCTTGATATTTCCTTGTTGAATTCTGGCCCAGGTTAAAAGATTTTCCAGTAGGTTATATGCGCTGTGAGAGGCATTTTTTATATCAGATATCTGTAATTTTCTTTCATGATCATTCAAGCTATCGTAATCACTATGTAGAAAATCACTAAAGCCAATAATCGTATTAAATGGGGATCTTAAATCGTGTGCAATAATTGAAAATAGCTTATCCTTTGTTTTATTGGCGATCTCAAGCTCATTTTTTTGTTGTTCAATGATTTGATGTGATTTTTTCTTAATTCTTGCTCTATTAAGAAGGATACCTATTAAAATCATTACAAGTAAGGCAAACGCAATTAGAAAATTTCTAATTTGTGTTTGTTTGGCAGCGTTTAATTGCTGTAAGGATAAATCTTTTTTAAGGTTATCATTCTCTTTTTCTTTCAGCTGAGTTTTAAATTTGGTTTCCAGTTCAGTTATTTGCTTTTGCTTGCTTTCATTGAAAACACTGTCTCTGTGAATCAATTCAAGCTCTTTATACTCCAAGGCTTTTTCAAATTTTTTTATACTGGAATAATAATAACTGTAAGCTTTTAATAAATCACTTTTATTGTAATTGATATTGTATGTTTTGCTTAGTTCGTTGGCCTCTTGCAAAGATTCTTTTGCCTTGGCAAACTCCTTTTTCATGATTTGTAAGCGGGCCAGAATAATTAAATTGACAATAAGCTGATTGGATAAATTATTTTCCCGGTTAATCTTAACAGCTTCATTTAAGTAATAATTTGCATCCTCTATATTATTTAAAAGGTAGTTAGATTGACCCAGGTTTGCGTATGCCTGGGCAATTTGAAAACGATTATTAATTTTTATGAATGCAGGCAATGCTTTTTCGAAGTAGCTTATGGCTTTTTCATGATCTGCCATTCGACTATAGCATGCTCCAAGATTATTGTAAGCAGTGGCTACTGCTATGTTCATTTGATTCGGGTCAGAAAGCGAAAGTACTTTTTCAAAATATTGAATTGCCTGTTCTAAATCTTCATTATAAAGTAAAGTTGTTCCAATATTTAGCGATAAATTAAGTAGTTGCTTTTTATTTTTAAGACTATCGGCAATATGATAAGCAGTTGTAAAATTGTTCAATGCTTTATTATAATCTCCTTGGTTGAGATAGTTGGCGGCAATAATATTTAAACACCTTAACTTTAAATATGGATCGTTCATTATAGATGCACCATTGTAAGCTTTATCCAGATAAATTAAAGAACTGTCAGTAACACCTCCCGAATAGTAATAATATCCTTTAAAATAGCTTGCATAGTAAATCTCTTTTTCCAGTTTTTTTTCTTTAGCTATTGCTAATGCTAAATTATTAAAATCCAGAGCTTGTTTTCTTTTGCCTGAATTTATATAAGCATAGCACAAATGGTTCAATGCCTTGATTCTTGTTGAATCAATTTGATAAATTAATGCCAAGGAATCTGCTTTGCGAGCATAAAAAATTAACTGGGTTAAATCTTTGTAATAATATTCTTTAGCTAACTGGCTGTAGATATGAGCTTTTTCTTCGTCATCCTTGGTAAAGGAGAGAAGTTTACTTAGGCTATCAACTTTATTTTGAGCTTTGCTGAAATTTGAAAAGCATAATCCTATAAAAAGAAACAGTAGTAATAATTTATTCATAGAAACCAGCATTTGATATTAATTTAGCTATACGCAAATATTGACAACTGGTTTAAAAATATTTAAAGAAAATCTAACATGCAATCTTCAATGGAAGGATTATTGTTTCCCAGAAGATTGCATATTTCATCCATTAATTTGAAAATTGGATGATGTTAGTATCATGTGTTAGTGCATCATAAATCAATAATTTTCCAGAAAGAATTTCTCCAATTTCCAGAATAATTTTAATTACCTCGCAGGCTTGCATACTTCCAATTATTCCTGGTAAAACTCCAATAACTCCCAATGGTAAATCAGATTCATTGGGAGTAACAGGGAACAAATCGAAATAGGAGGGGCCGTTTTTGTAATTAAATACGGAAACCTGTCCTTCGAATTCTCCAATTGATCCATGTACGAAGGCTTTGTTTTGAGTTTTTGTGATTTTATCGATGCATTTTCTGGATTTGAAATTATCTGTTGCACCAACTACAATATCGTATTTAGAGATGATTTCATGTGCATTATCATCATCCAGCATGAATGGATAGTATGATATTTTTACATCGGAATTTAATTGATTTAATGTTGCTTTAGCTTTCTCAGCTTTTGATTTGCCAATTTCATTTTCGCGGTATAGGATTTGTCTTTGTAGATTGGATAAGCTAATGGTATCGGCATCAACAACACCTATTTTTCCAATGCCTGCAGCAACAAGGTACTGGAGAATTGGAGCTCCCAATCCACCTGCTCCAACCACCAATACTTTTGCATCCAGCAATTTCTTTTGACCTTCTTCTCCAATTTCTGACAAAATGATGTGCCTGTTGTATCGTTCTCTTTGAATTTCGTTCATCTTGTTACAGTTGCATAAAGTTATCCCAGTCCTTCCAAACTACTTCATATCCTTTGGATTGAATCATTTCTGCAATTTCAGAAGGGCTACGATCATCATTGATTGAGAATTGCTCTAATGATTCTTCTTTGTTCGAATACCCACCCGGATTGGTTTTTGATCCAGCACTAAATGATGTAGCACCCAGTTGTAGCATATTGTCCCTGAAGTTTTCACTTTCGCGTGTCGATAATGAGATCTCTACATGATGGTTAAAGAGGCGATAGGCAGTTATCAATTGTACCAAATCTTTTTGTGTTGTTTCGTAATTGGGCTGAAATCCACCTGCGTGAGGACGAAGTCTGGGAAAAGAAATAGAGTACTTACTTTTCCAATAGGTTTTCTCCAAATATTGAAGGTGAAGTGCTGTGAAGAAAGTATCAACACGCCAATCTTCCAATCCTAACAGGCAACCCAATCCCACTTTGTGAACTCCTGCCTGACCTAATCTATCAGGAGTTTCCAATCGATATTGATAGTTCGATTTTTTTCCTGCAGGATGATATTTCCTGTAATTGGATTCGTTATAGGTTTCCTGATAGATATATACGGTGTTCAATCCTTTATGAGTTAATTTCTTGTACTCATCAGTTGACAAAGGTTGTGCTTCAAGTGAAATCAATGAGAATTGATCTTTAATGTTATCCATCATTTCTCCAATGTAATCGCACCCGCAGTTTTTCTGATCTTCACCACTAACAAGCAAGATGTGTTCGAAACCTAACTTTTTGATTTCTTTGGCTTCCTGCTTAATTTCTTCGGACTTAAGTATTTTGCGATCAAACTTGTTCTTGTGATTGAATCCACAGTAAACACATGTGTTGGTGCAGGAATTTGAGATATACAATGGAATGTACATCTGAATACATTTGCCAAATCGCTTTTGTGTAAGCTGCATGCTCTTTTGTGCCATTGTCTCCAAATAAGCAGATGCAGCAGGGGAGATGAGTGCCTGAAAATCATTCAAATCTATTTTTTCCTTTTCCAAAGCTTGTTTTACATCTGCTTCGGTTTTGGAATAGATTTGATTTTTTACTTCATCCCAATTGTATTTTTGTATTTCGTTGTAGAAACTCATTTTAAGCACTTAATAGGTTAATCCAAATTTTCAAGGAAAGCAGTTAAAGGGCTGCTGGCATTGGCACCAACTGATTGTTCCGCTAATTTTGCTTCATAAGCCATTCTACCAGCTTCAACTGCCATTTTAAAAGCTTTAGCCATTTCAACTGGATTTGGAGAAACAGCAATTGCGGTATTTACCAGTACTGCATCGGCACCTATTTCCATAGCTGCAGCAGCATGCGATGGAGCCCCAATTCCCGCATCAACCACCACGGGAACATTGCTTTGTTCAATGATGATTTTGAGGAAATCAATGGTTTGTAGTCCATTGTTTGAACCAATTGGTGATCCTAAAGGCATTACAGCTGCAGTTCCAACCTCTTCCAGTTTTTTACAAAGAACAGGATCAGCTTGTACATAGGGTAAAACATGAAATCCTAGTTTTACCAATTCTTCGGCTGCTTTTAAAGTTTCTTCTCCATCGGGAAGTAAGTATTTGGGATCGGGATGAATTTCCAATTTAAGCCAGTTGGTTTCCAGCGCTTCTCGTGCCAATTGAGCTGCAAATATGGCTTCCTTTGCATTTCGCACTCCAGAGGTGTTTGGCAGTAAATTAACTCCAGGAATATTTAAATGCTGTAACATGTTGTCATTAGCATCTTCAATATCTATTCTTTTTAGTGCCATGGTTACCAGTTCCGATCCGGAAGCTGTAATGGCTTGTTTCATGATTTCGTTTGAGCTGAACTTTCCGGTTCCTGTGAACAAACGAGATTTGAATATTTTATCTCCTAATTTTAAATTATTCATGAGTTTGGTTGTTTAGTATTTTTAATAAAGCTCCAGAAATGGCAACTCCATATAGTCCTTCCTTGCTTAGCATTTCAATTTCATCCAATAGGATTCCACCAACGGCAATTATTGGAATATGGATCTTCTTTTCATTCATCTGTTTGATGATTTCTTTGTATCCATCAACTCCCACTATAGGACTTAAATTCTTTTTGGTAGTGGTGTGTCTGTATGGGCCTAGTCCAATATAATCTGCACCTCTTGATTTTTGAAGAAGAATATCCTCCATTGTATTGGCAGTTCCTCCAATGATGATATCATCACCTAAAATTTTTCTTGCTTCATTAATAGCCGTATCATTTAATCCCAGATGAACAGCATGAGCACCAATTTCTTTAGCGATATCTATGGAATCGTTAATGATTAAAGTGCGATTAAATTGATTGGCGTATTTCAAAGCCAAGGCAGCTTCTTTTAATATATCATGCGAGCAACTATCTTTCATTCTAATTTGCACAGCTTCCATTCCTTGTTCAAAAGCCAGTCGCGCTTGATCAGAATGAGATAATTTTGGATGATCTTGTGTTATGTATTGAATTTTAGGAATTGCTCTCTTCATATAAGTTATGGATTGTTGAGTGTATTTCTCTGAAATTTGATGATATCAAATCTTGATTTTTAAATGGATCTCTCGTCCAAACTGCTCCCAATACAACAAGTCCATCGAATGGAAATGTTTCAAGCTGTGCGATACTGCTGGCGTTTATTCCTCCCAGAGCATAAACTTTGCTTTGTCTGGATTCTTTCAGAAACATTTTAATTTCTTCCATATTCAGGTTTCCCTGGTATCCTGGTTTTGAAATGCTTTCAAAAATCGGACTCAGATAAACATAGTCGAATGCCTTGCCTAAGGATTTGATTTCCCGAATGGAATGGCATGAGGTTCCTTTTCTGATACTTGTTGCCAGTTGTTTTCCATGCTCTCTTTTTGCTCCCGAGAAATGCATTCCCTTCAGCTTGAAGTTTGAAAAGACTTCTATTTCGTTGTGCAATACAATTTTTGAATGCAGCGATTCCGGGATTTCATCCAGGTAATCAATCAATTCCTGTTCAGAAGCTTCAGGTTTACGAAGATGAAAGGTGAAGTTATAACGATCCAGTAAAGAGGAAACAATTACTGTTTCCCCTTTAAAAAAATCAGGATGTGAAATCAAAATCAGCTCCATTGTATTAGCTGTACAGTTCATTACCAGATTGCTCAAACTCCTTGGCTTTTTCTTGAGCCTTTTCTGCCAATTCACGAACTTCCATGGTTGCACGCATCGAACAGAAATTCTCTCCACACATGGAGCAGAAGTGAGTGGATTTGTATCCTTCATCCGGAAGCGTTTCATCATGGAATTTCATGGCTTTTTCGCTATCCAATGCCAATGAGAATTGATCTCTCCAACGGAATTCAAAACGCGCTTTACTCATTGCATTGTCTCGATATTGAGCGCCCGGAAATCCTTTGGCCAGATCGGCCGCATGTGCAGCTAGTTTAAAAGTGATAACCCCTTCTTTTACATCATCGCGATTCGGAAGACCTAAATGCTCTTTCTGAGTTACGTAGCATAACATAGCGGTACCGTGCCATGCAATCATTGCACCTCCAATTGCTGATGTAATATGATCGTAACCAGGGGCAATATCAGTAACCAAAGGGCCTAAGGTGTAGAATGGAGCTTCGTCGCAATGTGCCAACTGCTCATCCATATTTTCCTTGATCATGTGCATTGGTACGTGCCCCGGACCTTCAATAATAACCTGTACAAAGTTTTCACGAGCAATTTTGGTAAGATGTCCCAAGGCTTCCAATTCTCCAAATTGTGCTTTGTCGTTGGCATCGGCCAAACAGCCTGGACGCAAACCATCACCTAAAGAAACAGCCACATCGTATTTCGCTAAAATCTTACAGATATCCTCAAAATGTGTGTATAGGAAATTTTCTTTGTGATGATGTAGAATCCATTTTGCAAGAATCGATCCGCCACGAGAAACAATACCTGTTGTTCTGTGAATGGTCATTGGAATGTGTTTCCAAAGCAAACCTGCGTGAATGGTAAAGTAATCTACACCTTGCTCGCACTGCTCAATCAAAGTGTCTTTGTAAATTTCCCAACTTAGATCTTCAACCTTTCCATTCACTTTTTCAAGTGCCTGGTACAACGGAACGGTTCCTACTGGCACCGGACTGTTTCTTACAATCCATTCCCTGGTTTCGTGAATGTTCTCACCAGTAGATAAATCCATAATGGTATCTGCGCCCCAGCGGAATGCCCAAACTGCTTTTTCAACCTCTTCTTCAATGCTCGAAGTAGTAGGGGAGTTCCCAATGTTTCCATTAATTTTTACCAGAAAGTTTCTACCAATAATCATTGGTTCTGCCTCGGGGTGATTGATGTTTGCAGGTAGAATGGCACGTCCCTTGGCAATTTCATCGCGCACAAATTCCGGACTAATATGTGTTTCAGGAATTTGAGCACCCATGGGACAACCTTTGTGCTGAGCGTATTTTTCCTTGATCTCATCGATGCGTTGGTTTTCACGAATGGCAACATACTCCATTTCAGGCGTGATGATTCCCTTCTTGGCATAGTAGTATTGCGATACATACTTTCCTTCCTTCGCCTTTAATGGTTGGGTGCTTACATGATCGAAACGCAAATGATCCAGATTCTCATCCGTCAAACGCATGCGTCCATAATCCGACGACAGCCCATCAAGTTCTTCTACATCTTCACGATCAAGAATCCACTGTTTACGAAGTTTTGGCAATCCTTTTTCAAGATTTACCTCAATATTGTCATCCGTATAAGGACCTGAAGTATCATATACCGTAACCGGGTGGTTCTTGATTACATTTCCATTTTTATCCGTGGTGTCTGCCAATTCTATTTCGCGCATTGCCACTTCTATGTTATGGATTTTACCTTTTACATAGATTTTTTGGGAGTTTGGAAAACTACCCTGAGTAATGTTTTTTGTTTTCAATCTTCTATGAATTTAATTGTTCTTCTTGCATTAGAAGAGGCAATTAAGCGACAGAAGAATATTGAAAGTTTAAGCAGTGAAACCTGGAATCATCCACCTTTTGTAGCCGAAACAATCAAAACTTTGTCGTTTTCCTGAAGTTGGTGAGATTCCCAATCCTGTTTCTTCACTACACAATTGTTTACTGCTACTGCAATACCTTTTTGATCCACGTATTCAGTCACTGATAAAAGTGTAAACAACGAAGCACAATCATCCAAAGCAATTGGATTACCATTACAAAAAATGTTCATTTCAAAAAAGATTACAGGAGTAGAAACAGGAGATACATACATCCCTTGGCAGCATTACTTGCCCAGGTTCATAGGGTATAATCTCAGCCGTTACAGGCACCCCTTGTTAATAATGTTGACAAACTTAAATGAAATATTTTGAATTTCTACTGTAAACGATTGAAAAATTTATTGAAGTGATTTTATTATGGTGATATTCAGAAGAATAAAATGTTATTTATTTTATTCTTTCCTCTTCTTCAATTTCTCTTGCTTTGGATAAGGATGTAGCTACCAAACCAGCCGGAACCGTAACGACACCTACACCAATTAGCAATACAAAAAATGTAAAAATCTTACCACCTACAGTAATCGGGTAAACATCTCCATAGCCAACTGTGGTTAGTGTAACGATGGCCCACCACAAGCTATGAAATACCGAAGCGAATACTTTGGGTTGGGCCTCGTTTTCGAAAAAGTATATTCCAGCTGCCGATAAAAATATTAAGATACCTGTTACGATAAAGAACAGAATGATTTCTTCTTTTACAATTTTAGCTGCAATATGAAATCGGTGTAAAGCTCTATTGTATCGTATCAACTTTAATGTTCTGAACACTCTAAAAATTCTGAATGCACGAATTGCTCTAAAATCCAGAGTTCCTCTAAGATAAAAAGGCAGTATGGCTAAAAGATCAATGATTCCATAGAAACTAAAGATGTATGAAAGTGGTCGTTTTGAAACCAAAATTCTAAGGATGTATTCAGCCGAAAATATAATGATACAGAAGATCTCAAAATATTCCAGAAACGTTACTACATGAGGAGAATTGTTAGGCAATGTTTCTACCGAGAATGAAATCAGCGAAAGCATGATTAGAGTTTGGATAAAATAGTCGAATATTTTTCCCCGTTTGCTTGTGTTATCTTCTACAATATTTCTAATTGTTTCCTTCATTATGAAATAGAATTTTTTACCATATGATGATTTAGTTTTGAGAAGAGGAAGATATGCAAAATAATAAAAGAAACAGTTCAATTCCAGGAAATCATACTGCGCAAATCATGTTACAATTGCTTAACTTAGGTATTTTTCGTTATGCTATGAACAAACAGCAAAGAAAAATTGTTTTATCAGATAGTTCAATCGGTTAATATGTCCAAATGAAATAAGCATGATTATTTTGATATTGCGGCTTTTATTTGACAACTAAAAGAAAATTATAAACAGATGAAACGGATCCTAAGTTTACTCTTTTTTCTAATCTCTTTCGACTTGTCTGCTCAACTTTTTGTGGAACTTACAGGATATGTTACAGATGAAACAGGAATGGTACTAATTGGTGCATCAGTTTATCTTGAAAACACAACGCAAGGTGCCATTACCAATGAGAATGGATATTACCAGATTACCAAAGTAAAGCCCGGATCCTATAATTTAGTGGCAAGTTATTTGGGATACAAAGGGCAAACGCGTTACAATATTGATATCAAATCAGTAGGAAACCAGGAGTATAATTTTATTCTGGAAGAGGCCCCAACCAATCTTTCGGAAGTAGTTGTTTCCAATCAGAATAAGATTACACGCCCCAGGGAAACCCCACTTTCAACACAAACTTTATCAGCGGTTGAAATTGCCACCTATCCAGGAGGAAACAATGATGTAGTGCGTGTAGCACAAACATTTCCCGGCATATCTCCATCGCCGGGAGGATTTCGAAACGATTTGATCATTCGCGGAGGAGCACCCAACGAATCGGTTTATTATTTGGATGGAATAGAGATTCCCAATATCAATCACTTTAGCACACAGGGAAGCTCGGGCGGCCCGGTTGGCATGTTGAATGTATCCTTTATTGATGATGTAATGCTTTCGACCTCGGCATTTGGCAGTCAGTACGACAATGCGCTATCCGGAGTACTGCAATTCAGTCAGCGGGAAGGAAGCCGATCTTCCTATCACACCAACTTTCGATTGAGTGCCAGTGAGGCTGCCTTAACTCATGAAGGTCCATTGTTTAAAAAGGAAAAAGATCAGAGCAAAACCAGTTACATGATCTCAGTACGTCGTTCTTACCTTCAGTTTTTATTCGAATTGATAGGATTGCCAATACGTCCCGACTATTGGGATTATCAATACAAAGTCACACACAGAATTGACAAATACAATACCATAAATCTGATTGGATTGGGATCGATTGACGATTTTGCTGTAGATGACAGTGGAGACATTGAAGGAGATGAATTATCGATACTGGAGCAAGCTCCTTTTATTGAGCAGCAAAGCAACACGATTGGTCTAAGCTGGAGGCATCAATTTAAGACAGGCAAAGGCTTTATGCAGACCAGTATCAGCAACAATGTATTAAAGAACGATTTCTCACGTTATGAAGACAATCGAAATCAATCCGGCCTTTATTTTAGGAACGATTCGCGCGAGCAGGAAACCAAACTTCGATGGGCGGTAACAAGCTTTAAAAAGGATTGGAAGTTTCAAACTGGTTTGAATCTGCAGTACAGCGATTACGAAAACAAAACCTTTGACTTGAATGATGCTTTTGCCTACGAAACCGAAATAGATTTCATGAAATATGGAGGATTTGCCAACATCACGCGAAGCTTTCTGGATGAGCGATTGGATTTTTCTTTCGGCTTGCGCATGGATGGGGACAGTTTTACCAAAGGAAACGCTTTGCTTTCGACCTTATCGCCTCGAATGGCTTTATCTTACGAGTTTGTGGATGATTGGAAACTGAAAGCATCGGTAGGGAGATATTACAAAATTGCACCTTATACCATACTGGGATACCAGGAAAATGGAACTTTCGTGAACAAAGATGCAGACTACACCAGAAGCGATCACTTTGTGCTTGGACTGGAAAGAATACTAGGACCAGCAGCCAGTATTAGTTTAGAGGCATTTTACAAGAAGTATAATGATTATCCGGTATCCATAGCAGATCAGGTATCCCTGGCCAACAAAGGTGCCGATTTTGAGGTATTGGGTAACGAAGCGGTTGAAACAGTAGGAAAGGGCAGAAGTTATGGTCTGGAATTGCAGTTTCAGCAAAAACTAAGCAAGAGTTTCTACGGATTGTTTGCCTATACCTTTTTCTATAGTGAGTTTACAGGATTCGATCGCAGTAAATATTTGCCATCAGTTTGGGACAGTCGTCACCTTTTGTCATTTACCGGAGGATACAAACTCAAGAAAAACTGGGAAATTAGTGCGCGTTACCGTTTTGCAGGCGAAACACCAATTGTGCCAACCAATTTGGATGAAACATTGAATCGCTATCCCGAAATAGTTTTGGATTACAGTCGAATGGGAGAGGACAAATTGGGTGTTTTCAGCGAGTTGGATGTACGAATCGATAAAAAGTACAACTTCAAGAAGCTATCCCTGGAGTTTTTCCTGGAGATACAAAACCTTCTAAAGCATAAAACACCCGAAGCACCAGAGTATATCCTGGCAAGAGATGAGAATGGAATCATCACCGAACCTCGAAGCCTGGAGCAGGTTATTGAAGAGGAAGGATCACCAATTCCTACCATTGGTATAGTGATTGATTTTTAATATGAGCTTGCATTAATATTTTGTATGCATACCACATGGATTGGGTAGCATTTATTGAAGGAGTATTTCATTGTGTTTTTTTTACAGCATTTTAATTCATTAATAATTCTGAAATAATCCAGTAAATACTGGGATTTTAATGAATTTAATAATATTATATTGATTCATTTCTAATATCAATAAAAAATAAATATATGTTAATGAAATATAATTATAAATACCTGTAATTTGATTTTCGAAAATCGAGTCGGCATTTACTCTATTTAACCGATTTTAAATTCTTTTGTATCCTAGGCTATGTCTGCTATGTGGCGATATTCCCGTTGCATGAAATAAAAAATACATGTAGAGTGTATTTTTTTTATTTGCGGTGTTTTTTTAATCGAAAAAAATAGTTTATTTGCAAGGTTAATAATTAAAAAACAACATTTATATTTTATGATTGCATAAATGAAAAATACTTATTTTGATTTGATAGATCAAAGCTATTATTTTCCACAAGAGGGCTTTGATTTGCGAGATGATTTTCTCACTTTTCAAGGGATTTCCTTGAAATATCTAATTGAAAAACACGGAACACCTTTCCGTTTTTTCTATTTGCCAAAAATTGGCGATCAAATTAAGAAAGCGCGAAATTTGTTTAACCGCGCGATCAAAAAGAACAGTTATAGTGGTAAATATCATTATTGCTATTGTACCAAGTGTAATCACTTTGCTCATGTTATTGGCGAAGCGTTAAAGCATAACGTTAACCTGGAAACATCTTCATCATTCGATATTGATCTGATTTTGAATCTTTACAAAGAAAATAAGATCGATTTGGATAGAGTGATTGTACACAATGGATACAAAACGGATGAATACCTAAAGAAGATTGTTAACCTTCAGAAGTTTGGATTTAAGAACACCATTGTAATATTTGACAGTGTTAATGAATTAAATCGTTTGGAAAAAATTGCAACGGATGAGACCATTAAAATAGGAATCCGTATGGCAATTAATGAGGAGCCACAGTCGTCTTATTATACTTCTCGTTTGGGTATTCGTGATAATGAAATTAAAGATTTCTTCGAAACCAGAATCAAGAACAATCCTAAGTTCGAGTTAAAAATGCTCCACTTTTTTGTGGATTCGGGCATTAAGGACAGCTTGTATTACTGGGGAGAATTTCAGAAAGCACTAAAGGTTTACATCGACCTTAAGAAAGAGAGTGAGCATTTGGATTCTTTCAATCTGGGGGGTGGTTTTCCAATTCGAAATCATTTGGGATTCGAATACAATTACGAGTACATGATTAACGAGATTGTAAGCAATATTAAAGATGCCTGCGTTAAAGAAAATGTACCAGAGCCAAATATTTACACCGAGTTTGGGAAATATACTGTAGGAGAGAGTGGTGCTATCATTTTTAAGGTGCTGGAGCAGAAGCAACAAAACGACACGGAATCGTGGTATATTATCGACAATAGTTTGATGAATACCATCCCGGATGCCTGGTCGATTCATGAAAAATTCATTTTACTTCCGATAAACAAATGGAACAATGAGTACAAGCGCGTGAACATTGGAGGAATCAGTTGCGATCATTCCGATTATTACAATTCCGAAGATTTAAATCAGGAAGTATTATTGCCGGATTATTCCGAAGATGAAAAAGAGCCACTTTATCTAGGTTTCTTTCATACCGGAGCATATCAGGATGCCATTAGTGGATACGGTGGCATAAAGCATTGTTTGATTCCATCGCCAAAGCATGTAATTATTGATCGAGACGAGAAGGGAAACTTCTTCGACTATGTGTATCGAAACGAGCAATCGGCTGATGAAATGTTTAAACTCTTAGGATACAATCAGGAATGAGAAATTTTGCAGGAATAGAAGATGAGTATTGCACATTCGAGAATGCTGCTACTCTATTACAATCTATACCTTACGATGGAACCAGCACCTGGGGAAAGGGAGCCGATAAGGCTTTCCCGGCTTTTCTGGAAGCATTGGAGAATATGGAATTGTATGATATTGAAACCAATTCTGAAGTTTACCAAACAGGAGTTCACATTCTTCCAGATATTGTTGAGGATGAATCACCCGAGGCAATGGTGAAAGCAGTTTACCAATCAGCCAAAGAGAATCTGGAAACAGGAAAGTTTACTACCTATTTTGGAGGGGAACACTCGGTAAGCATTGGTGTAATTCGTGCTTTTCAAGAAAAGTTCGATAATCTAACGGTTTTGCAGTTGGATGCACATGCCGACTTAAGAAAAGAGTATGATGGCACTCCATTTAATCATGCCTGTGCAGTGCATGAGGCCAGTAAAATAGCTAATCTGGTTCAGGTAGGAATTAGAAGTATGGATTCTTGTGAGTTGGAATACTTAAACCGGGAGCAATGCTATTTTGCACAGGACATTCACAAGCAGACAAGTTGGATGGATGATTCTATATCTAAAATGACTGAGAATGTATACCTGACCATTGATTTGGATGTGTTCGATCCATCCATTATGCCCTCAACGGGCACGCCAGAACCTGGAGGATTGGATTGGTATACCGTAATCAGTTATCTAAGAAAAGTATTCCGGCAAAAGAATGTTGTTGGATTCGATATTGTGGAATTGGCACCACAAGAAGGACAGAAAGCTCCTGATTTTTTAACTGCCAAATTATATTATAAGTTATTGAGTTATCGATTTGAAAGCAAATCTGCAAGATAACTCCTGAAATTTTTAAAAACCCACTTAAAGCTTGCTACTTGAAGCTTGTAACTAAAAAATAAAAAATGAAAAATAGAGGACCGATTTCAAAATTCATGTTAGAGCATTACCGCCATTTTAACTCGGCAACAGTGGTTGATGCAGCACAAGCATACGAAAAACATTTGGATGAAGGTAAAAAGATGATGATTACTTTGGCAGGAGCAATGAGTACTGCCGAATTGGGGCGATCACTTGCTGAAATGATCCGTCAGGATAAAGTTCAGATTATTACTTGTACAGGTGCTAATTTGGAAGAGGACATTATGAATTTGGTAGCTCACTCTCATTACGAAAGAGTTCCGCATTATCGCGATCTTACCCCTCAGCAAGAGTGGGATTTGTTGGAGAAGGGGTTAAATCGTGTAACAGATACCTGTATTCCTGAAGAGGAAGCCTTTAGAAGACTACAGGGACATATTTATAAAATCTGGAAGGATGCTGAAGAGAATGGAGAAAGATATTTTCCACATGAATTTATGTACAAGCTGCTTCTTTCAGGAGTGTTGGAGCAATACTACGAAATTGATCCGAAGAACAGCTGGATGCTTGAGGCAGCCAAAAAGAATTTGCCAATCGTTGTTCCTGGATGGGAAGATTCAACCATGGGAAATATTTTCGCTTCATACGTGATTAAAGGAGAGTTGAAAGCTTCAACCATGAAATCGGGGATTGAATACATGGCTTGGTTGGCCGATTGGTATACCGATAATGCAGAGGACAAAGGAATCGGATTCTTCCAGATTGGTGGAGGAATTGCAGGAGATTTCCCAATTTGTGTAGTGCCAATGTTGTATCAGGATATGGAAAGAACCGATACTCCATTCTGGAGTTATTTCTGCCAGATTTCGGATTCAACAACCAGCTATGGATCTTATTCGGGGGCTGTGCCAAACGAAAAGATTACCTGGGGGAAACTAGGAATTGATACACCTAAATTTATTGTAGAATCGGATGCTACCATTGTAGCGCCATTAATATTTGCATACTTACTGGGATGGTAAGAATAATTTTAACCCAAAACCATTTTAAAGAATACCCAAAATGAACAAGCCACGAGTAATTCAGAACTACGAGAAGTTAAGCAAAGAAATTCAGGAGCAGATCAAATTGGTATATCCTGCCGGCTATATCGATTACTTGATTGAATTTACAAATGCCAAAGGTGAACTGGTAAGTGCTTTGCCTTTTGAAACCGATGAGAAGATCTATATGGTTAGAATGTCGGTAAGAAAAGCACAGGAGCTGGTCGATAATGATTCGGATTTTGATGATGATGGTGTTTTGCTTTCCAGCAAAAGAGAGAAATATGAGGACAAGTATTCGGATGTTGATTACTTATTTGAAGATGAAGACGACGATTAAGAATAAATATCAGGCAATATCATTTTAAGTTTTTAATTTGATATTGCCTGTAATGCCATTTAAATCTTAGTCCCGATATATAATTAGTTAGTCTTTAGGCGTAATGCGAACAAAGGATTCATGCTAATTAATAATCGGTATAATCCCGCTTTCACATCGCTTTTTTGTAATTTATATTATCATTTAAAATGAGTTGTTATGCTTTTAGTGATAGATAATCAGAGTGCATTTATAAAAAAGTTTAAACGTCAGTTTTTGGCAGAGCAGGATTTCGATTATGTGTTTTTTGATCACAATCAGCCAATTACTTTATCGGCAAAATCTGAGATAAAAGGAATCATTCTTTCGGGAGGTAGGGGAAATCCATATGAACCCTTAAACCTGACTTCTAATTTTATAGCATTAATGAATTTTGATGTCCCTGTACTAGGCTTTTGTTTGGGACATGAAATCATAGCTGTATCATACCGAGGAAGAATCAAGAGGTTGCCCGAATATCATTCCAAAAAGGAAGTGGTTACCATTCAGAAGTTCGATGATCCCATTTTTAAGGGCTTGCAATCCAACAAAATTCAATTGGTGAAAAGACACTCTTTTTACATCTCGGAATTGCCCGAAAGCTTTGAATGTTTAGGATATTCGGAAACTTGCCCTTATGAAATTATCAGGCATAGGGAGAAAGCAATTTATGGGTTTCAATCTCACCCCGAGGTTTCCGGAAATCAAGGTATGGTGATGATTGAAAACTTTCTGAAAATGTGTAAAATTTTATAAGGAAACAGAGATTTGACTTTATGTTCTTTATGACACAGAAGATATTAAAAAATAAATGAAGTGAAAGTTGCAATAATTTATAACAAAGACATTACCGGGGTGATTAACACTTTGGGGATGCAAAACAAGGAGTTCTACAAGGAAGAGCAGGTAAAACGTGTTGCAAACTGCCTGGAAAAGGCAGGGCATAATGTATCCATATTGGATGGTAACATGTACATCATTGAGCGATTGCAGAATTTTATGCCACGTACCATTGAAGGTGAACAAATGGGGATGGTATTTAATATGGCCTATGGTATTCAGGGCGAAAGTCGTTATACCCATATTCCTTCCATGTTGGAGATGTTGGGGATTCCTTACGTGGGTTCAAATCCTTCGGGCCACGCTTTGGCATTGGATAAGGTAATGACCAAGGTAATTTGGCAAAGCAAGGGGTTGCCTACGCCGGATTTTTGGGTATTTAATTCGCCCAATGATGACTTGTCGGGGGTGAAATTTCCCGTGATCGTAAAGCCAAAAATGGAGAGTGTTTCTTTTGGCTTAAAGGTGGTTTACAACGAAGAAGACCTGAGAGAGTGCATTAATTTTGTAGTGACGGAATTTCAGCAGCAAGCTTTGGTAGAGCAGTTCATTAGGGGGCGCGAGTTTTGCGTTGGTTTATTGGGCAATACGCCAATTGAAGCGTTTCCTGTTCTGGAGATTGATTTGGAAGGCGACCCGGATGGAATACAAACCGTAACCGATAAGAAAGAGAAGCCAAAGCAAAAGATATGTCCGGCCAACATTTCATCGGATTTGTCTGATGAGATGATAAAATATAGCATTGAAGCATTCAAGGCACTTGAATTGAGAGATTTTGCCCGTGTTGACATTCGATTGGACGAGAATGGAAAGATCTATCTTTTAGAGATTAATTCCATGGCAAGTTTGGGCGAAACAGGTTCTTATCCAACTGCGGCCAAAGTTGCAGGCTACGATTTTTCAAAGTTGGTGAACAAGATGCTGGATGTTGCATCGGTGCGATATTTCTCCAACAGCCTAATGACCGAATTGCCTGAGGAGAAAAACAAAAGTCTATCCTTTAATTCAAGAATTCGATCTTTCCTTAGAAGTAGACAGCAAAATTCGGAAGCATTGTTAAAGAAGATGATTAACATCGACACCCATGTAAGAAACATCGAAGGTGTGAACGAGTGTGCTTCTCTCATTCGAAATGAGTTGAGCCATTTGGGTTTTGCTCATGAGGTTTTTCCACAGTATGAAGTAGGGAACATGATGTACTTTTCCAATTCATTTGGTGAAGAAGTGGATTACCTGATTTTAATGCCGATTGATGACTTTCAGAGATTGGATCAGCATGAGAATTTTTCAGAAACGGAACACCGTTTGTATGGAACCGGAGTTTGGGAGAACAAAGCAGGGGTAACGGCTTGTATTTCGGCATTGCAATCCTTGCGATTTACCAAGCAAATCAGGAAAACCAAAATTGGTATTGTGCTTATTACTGATAGTGCCATTAGTGGAAAGTTCTCGAAAAAATTAATTCGTGAAAAGGCAATGAAGGCAAAAACGGTTTTGTCTATGCACGGAGGAGGATTGGAAGAAACAGTGGTCACATCACGTTCAGGTTCGGCTTTGTTCTCATACAACCTTAAATTAATGGACAATAGTCAAGCCGAGAATGTTACCAATATCTCTCAGGTGTATTTCAAGACATTGGCTTCTATTATCGATTTGAGTAAAAACAATCCTGAAAATGTAATTGCTCCATACGAATCAGAATTTAAATCGAATATCTTCAAGGTGCATGCTTATGGTACTTCAAAAGTCAGTATCCGATTTAATTCGGAGGAAGAGTTCAAGCAATTGGAAGGCAAAATCAAAAAAATAATAACACTTCCTAAAGTTCGTAAAAAGGATTGCCAAGTTCAATTCGAAGGTGGAGTTAGTCGTCCTCCAATGGAATGTAACGATGCGAGTGCTGTACTTTTTAGCAGAATAAAAACCATTGGAAGAAGCATTGACACCAGAATACAGGAGGAACACCGTTGGAGTTCTGCAGACATCTGTTGCATTGATAAAGACATTGCAAAAATTGATGGACTGGGGCCAATCGGAGGCTTCGACAAACAAAAGTCGGAGTTTATCTTAAGACACAGTTTGGTTGATAGAGCTTTATTACTTTCTCTTATTTTAGGTGGAAAATAAAAATTTGATGTAATCACTACATCAAGCATATCATTAGAAACAGTAACTCCAAGCTAATGCCTTGGATTTACTGTTTTGCTCCTTTTAGGCAAAGCCATTCCTCTCTTGTAATCTCGTAAACATACACCTCCAAACCGTGGTAAGAAACCTGAGGACCTCTTTTCATGCCATTTTTCTCAGCCACTTTTTGCGAAGCAATATTTCTGATATCGATAATGGAAACCAAGCCTTCGCACAAATTGGATTCAAATGCATAATCCCTAAATTTTATGGCTGCTTCGGTAGCAAATCCATTCCCCCAGTACTTGGGTAGAATGTGATAACCAATTTCGAGAACCTCTTCACCATTGATTTCTTGAGTGAGCAATCCGCATTGGCCAATAAACTCACCAGATTCCTTCTTTAGCAAGGCATGATGACCATATCGTCCCGATTCATACCTGTCCAGCTGATATTGTATCCAGCTTTTGGCTTGCTCTTCGGGGGTAGGACTTAGGTCGATACCCAGAAAAGGAAGAGATGGATTGTTGATAAAAAATGCTTCCCATTTTCTGTCATCTTCATGACTAAGAGCTTTAATCTGCAGGCGCTTTGTTTGTGAGTTGTTTAAGTACATAAGATTTTAGAAACTTATCTTTTGTTAGAATCAATACTATTTCTTCTCTTCTCGCAGAATTTTTTCCATTTTACGACCTTTGGCCAATTCATCAATCAGCTTTTCCATACGTCTGCATTGTCTATATACTTCAAATTCATCCTCTATCTCTTCAATTCGATAGCCACAAACAACTCCTTTAATCATGTGTGCATTGGGATGTATTTTAGCTCTTTGAAAAAAGGTTTCGAATGTTACCTTCTCATCAATAAGTTCTTGTAGTTTCTGTTCATCAAAACCAGTAAACCACTCTATTACCTGGTTGAGTTCTTCTTTGGTTCGGCCATTCTTTACCAACCTATCCAGGTAAAGAGGATAAATGCTTGCAAAGATCATTTTGGCAACTTGTTCATTCTTTTTGGCGGTGACTTTCATATTAGAGGTTTTGTATTTGAATCAATAGCTGACATAGTTTCGTGTATCTGTGCAATACTTGTCTGTGAATTTACAAAACAGTAAAGCAATTACAAAGGCATTCTATTTATTTAAACTTGGTGATGGGAGAGACCTGCTATTGCATGAGTTCCTTTGTGTGGGAAAATTTTAATAATGTAATAGAATCGCATACCAGCTGAAAAACTAACTTTCATTATAAATCAGTGTCTCAATAATTTTCCATTTTTGCTTTATCCTTCTCATTAAAACCAATTCACCCCAACCACACAAAAAACCACAGTGAGTCCAATATTCAACAATTGCATATGTTCCATTTTGTGAGAATATTGGCTTGTAAAAATAGCAGATACCAGCTTTGTTGTAATAGTTTTCAACGTAATACAATATTGGAGATTGGAATGGATCAATTCCCTTTTCAATGCAAGTATCGACTTCAAACTCTAGATTATTGTATTTAAGCAATGAATCCTGTTCAATAAGCTTGAAGTATTTATTGTTATTTATTAGTAGCGTGTCAATCGGCTTTTTTATGAATTGTTCTTCATAAAAATCATATTTCTCGACAAGATATGGAATGTCCAGGTCCGAAAAACTGATTGTTTGTGTAATCAAAGGGGAGATAACGAATGAAATGCTTGTATCTCGAAATGTAGAGCTTAAATCATTAATCAAGCTTTGTTCCATTTCGTTGACCGATTCAAACTTCGCATTCTGTCCAAATGATTCAATGCTAAACAGAAGACTCAAGAACAAGAGTGTAAGTATGCTTTGCTTCATGGTTTTTTTAATAAATTTCGAATTGGGGGAGTGGTTTTTTCGCTACGATATGACTGTCCTCGTATGCTTAAATCTTACCAATGGATTACTATAGAATCGAGCCAGTTGCAGTCGGAATATTATTCTATTTCTATATGTATTGGAATTGTAAAGTGTTGTCTAATTCTCTTTCCATATAAATAAGCTGGCTGCCAATTGGGCATTTTTTTAGCAACTTCAATAACTCTACTATCGATCTGTTTATTAATTCCTCTCATTATTTTTGGCTTTATAACTTTTCCTGTTGAATCGATCTCAATTTGAAGAATTATCCTAGTTTTTATTGTTTCAAGATTGATTGAATCTATGCTTAGGTTTGAATAAATAAACTTGAAAAGTTCTTTTTGACCACCAGGGTAGCTAGCATCTCTTTTCCAGTTTTCGGTCTGATCTAAACTATCTGCAATTGCTTTTGCTTTATCAAGGAAACCTAATCCATATTTATCCTTTAGTAGTTTTATCATTACAGAATCATAGCAATTGTAGTAATCCAAAGAATCTGTGAAATACCATTCTATATTATAATATTTACCAAGAACATAGGTGTAAGTATTTTCTACAGGTAAGAATTCTAAAGAATGAAAAGAATATTCAGATTTGGCAAAATCATTTTTCGCATTCCTTATTGCTTTTTCTCTTAATGTTTGTGAAAAAGAAGAGGAAAGGTTTATAAGCAAAGCCAATATTATTAGTATTACTGTTTTCATTGATTTGGTGTTGTTTGAGGCTAAGGTTCCGCTGGTATGGCGTCGTTCCACCTATACCACAGGTCAGTAGATTATGGTTTTGACATTCCCCTTGCTACCGCACGAGTCCTCTCGTGTGGTTTTGTTTTAGAAATGGAGCCACACGAAGGGATTGATTTCATCGAACTTCGTTTCGTGTGGCAGCGGGGCTATGCTTGGCTGTTAGGGCATGTAATTTATTCATTCTTAATTATTCCTTTCAAGTCAACACTTATAAAGCTTTTATCTCGCTTATCATACAATGTTTCTCCAATCAAAAAGGCATTGGTAGTTACTTCAATTTCAGCAACTCTTTTTCCTTTAGCATTGATAATTAAGCTTTGTTTATCGTTTGCTATAAATTTATAATCTGCTGTTTGTAAATAAGAAATATTTAAACTTTCATATTCTATGGTGTCTGTAACATTCAACTGCGTGTCAACTGATAATGTTTTCCCTTTATTTGTAAAAACGAACAGCTTAGAAGTATCGGATTGAGGGAGACTTACCAAATCATCATTTTCATTGGCTACAAAAACCTGGTCCCCAACAAAATACTTTAAGTCTCCATAATTCTCGTCGAGAAATTCTTTTTCAAGAATCTGGTTTCCAGTTTCAGTCGAATATTTTTCGATCCGGTTTTTAAACACTAAGTACATTTCATCATTCAGTAATTTAAATCCAAGAATTGGGTCTTTTTTTACATTTATTATTGCCAAATATTTCTGTTTGCCCGTTTCTCTATCAAATGCAGCGATAAAAGGTTTACCAAAATTCAATTGTCTTTGCCCCATAAAAGCATAACCTTTATTAACCATAAACACAAGGCTGTCATTCATAAAAATCGAGGATTTGCTTGATAAACCATTCGGCAATGGATACTTCCATGCAATATTTCCTGTTTCCTTATCAATTTTTGATAATTGTTCTTTGGATGCTAAATAAATGAATGAACTGTCAACAAGGCTATTTGAAACAACATCTCTTACTAAATTATGTCCTGTTGATGTAACAAAAGTTCCTGTTAACAATCCAGCAGCTATACCAACAGCATTCTTTGCAACTGTTCCAGTGTAATCCTTTTTACCAGTAACCGTATTGTAATCCCATCCTTTCCCATTATTTATATTAATTGAATGTAGTCCTGCAGCAACTACAATCATTGTTGAATCGTTGGTGTAAAATATATCATTCCAACCGAATTCTCGGTTTAAATCTCTTTTCCATATTACTTTTCCATTTTTCAAGTTGATTCCTTCAAGTTCATTAGTGTAACCAGTGGAGTTTTTAAATCGATACCCAATTCCAATATTATCTATTGGATCAACATAGTAGATATGATTTTTTACCTGCCAGGTCTCATTGCCAGTGCTGATGTCTAAACAGGAGCTTTTATTTGCAACAGTAAAAATCATCGTATTACTAAACTGCTGTAGGCTGCTTACTTGATAAGCAATCTTTTTATTCCATAATAAACTTTTCTTGTTTAAGTCATATTGTATGATGTTTCCGTTGTTTTTGAGCCATTTGCCATTCTTGCTTAATCTGCGAGTCTGCACTGTTAAGTATCCTGATGTTGTGTCAAGAAAAGTTCTATGAATTCTCTCAGGAAAAATGTATTCAACACCAATAATTTCTGTGCTATCAATTAAACTTTTTCCTACAACTTTCTTATTGTGCAATACCTGTAAATTTTTTTGTCCAAAAGCCAGGCTTGAAATTAAAAGCAAGAATCCTATAATTATCTTTTTCATTATCTGTGATTCGTTTATTCTAGTTGTGTTGGTTTTATTGGCCCTAACGGCCTGCCGCATGGTGTTGTAAGGCGAATTAACCTTACTGACTTTCCAAATTGAGCAGAGCCAAAGCGCATATTTTGTTTTACATTATCTTTTTAACGCCAAATCTGCGATTTGGCGTTGATGACCAAAGCTACAAACTTTCCAAAACTCGCTAAACGCCTTATGCACTATAGCGGTTTGTGTGTGCCCTGCATGAGCAAGAGCACACTTATCTGTAAGCTCTTGAAAAAGATTAAATATGCAAATATTTGATCAAAAGAGCTAACAATAAGTATGTTATTTTTCCAGAGGGTGTAAGTCCCTTACTGGCGAGTTGGTTGAGCCAGTTAGCAAGCTGCAAGCTCGTTTCGGGTGACTGATT